>Ga0326597_10000066_pt1 | contig 177404 bp, 112 predicted proteins | sample RVTome_12_FD_203789 | JGI IMG/M metagenome (GOLD analysis project Ga0326597, IMG submission 203789) | Soil microbial communities from uranium-contaminated site in the Upper Colorado River Basin, Wyoming, United States - RVT100D185 | ecosystem: Environmental > Terrestrial > Soil > Contaminated... | reverse complement strand
ATCGCCTTCTTCGCCACCCTCCTCGTCACCACCATGCTGGCACTGACCACCGAAGCCCGCGCAGGCGAGGACGCGACGAACGCCTTCACGTCGGCGCGGGTAAGCCTGTGGGACGACACCGACAACGACGACATCGTCGGCAGCGCCGGTGATACCCTGCGCGCCAGGGTCTTCTCCACCGACGGCACGTTCGCGCTGAACGCCACGGGCTGCGACGCCTGCGCGGTGGTGATCGACCGGACGGTGGGCGACAGCGTCACGGCGCCGAAGATCGCCGTGAGCGTCGACGGCGTGGCCATGAGCAGCATGGCCGGGCTGCTGTGGACTGACGTCAACGCCGACGGCGCGCTCGGGAACGGCTCGGACGTCCTGGCAGGATTCGCCACGTCGGTCAACACGTCGCTCGAGTCGCCGGCGCCCGTGTGCAGCCTGTGCGGCCTGGTCGTGGTCGAGTGGGGCGGCAGCGGCCAGGACATCGACTGGGTGGGCAGCGGCCAAGACATCGATTCGGTCACCGGCAACGTCATCAACTGGGGCGGCAGCGGCCAGGACATCGACTGGGGCGGCTCGGGCGACGACATCGACTGGGGCGGCTCGGGCGATGACATCGACTGGGGCGGCTCGGGCGACGACATCGACTGGGGCGGCTCGGGCGATGACATCGACGGCGCTGCCCAGGGGCGCTAGCTCCGGCTCCTGCACGATCGGGGGGCGGCGGACCCAATGGTCCGTCCCCCACCACGGCGATCGGCCACGAGCGGCTGACGACAACGCGCTGGCCACTGGACCGTTCCGGTGGCCAGCGCGTCGTTTGCACTGCGGGCCCGCTGTCGTCATGGTTGTCCATCATCGATCGCGCGGAGCACCCTTCTCAACGGGCGGAGTTCGAGCGTGTCGTTCCTGTTGCAGTGCATGTTGGTGCCCGATGGTGCCGGCGGCGTCCCGGTCTTTCCGGACGCCGTCGAGCTCCTATCATCGCTCTTCAAGGCGGAGGTGGCTCGACGTGGCGGGCGCGTCGACAGCGCGATGGGGCCGAACCATCCACAGGATGACGGGACCCTGACCGCGGTCGAGCGCGCATGCTTCGACGACGCTGACAGCGCGCTCATGGCGGCGCTGGAGATCATGCAGGCCGTTCATTCCGAGTCCCGACGCCCACGCGTCCCCATGCCGATCCGAACCTCGCTCGATCGCGACGACCTGCTCCACGATGTGGTATGGCACGATCGCTATGCCACCTGCACGACGTTGTGCCGAGCAGGCAGCACTGGTCAGGTTCTGGCCACGGAGTCGTTCGCGCACGGTGTCACGGCCGCCGTCGAGCCTGCCGGATTGGGTGCGCTCGAGGCTACTCGGCTCGACGACCTGTCGCCGAGCCGTCGGCTGTACCAGCTCGAGCATCCGGACCTGGCCGGTGCGTTCCCCCCGCTGCGCACCCTGAACGACGTCCCGAACAACCTGCCGGTACAACAGACCCACTTCGTAGGGCGCGTGCGCGAGCTGCGGGCGGTCCGCTTGATGCTGAAGCTCTACCGCATGGTCACCATCATCGGCGGCGGGGGGATCGGCAAGACGCGCTTGGCGCTCCAGGCCGCAGCCTACGATCTCGAGCGGTTCCCCGACGGCATCTGGCTCGTCGAGCTGGCCAGCGCGCGCCATGCGACGCAGGTCGCCGCCGAGATCGCCGCCGCCATCGGACTCGAGGACATGGGCGGCGACCCGCAACAGCTCATCAAGGAGCGCCTCGCGCTCGGCCGCTGCCTGATCATCCTCGACAACTGCGAGTTCGACCCGCTGGCCGCGGCAACCGTGGCAGAGCAGCTCGTCGCGGCGTGTCCCGGGCTGCACGTGCTGGCCGCAAGCCGGCGAGCGCTGGAGTGCGCTTCGGAGCAGCCGTTCGTGCTCTCGCCGATGGCGATGGCCATGGCCGACGACGGGCTGGCCCCCCACGGGCCGCCTTCCGATGCCGGTCGGCTGTTCATCGATCGGGTCATGGCCCGGTCACGGCGCGTGCCGCTCGACGCGGACGACCGCGTGCTCGCCGAACGGCTGTGCGTGTTGTTGGACGGCAACCCTCTGGCCGTCGAGCTGGCAGCTGCCCGCCTTGGGGATTGGGACCTGGTGACGTTGTATGACCGCATCGTGCAGCGGTTCGACGCCTTGGGCGAGAACCCCTCCGCACAGCACCCACGCCAGCGGTCGCTCTGGGCGACCATCGACTGGAGCTTCCAGCTGCTCAGCTCAGGGGCACAGCGGCTCTTCGAGGAGTTCTCGGTGTTCGACGGGGGTGCCGACGGCGACGCGATCCAACGGGTGGCCGGTCCAGAGGTCGCCGGCATCGACCCACGAACGGCGTTGGACGAGCTCACCAGGGTGTTCCTCCTCGATCGACAGGACACCTTGGATCCGCCCCGGTGGACCATGCTGTCGACCATCCGCGCCTTCGCCAGCGAACGGCTGGTCGTTCGCGGGGATGCCATGCCCATCAGGGCGCGGCACGCGGAATGGTACTCCGAGGTGGCGGCCCAGAGCACGGAGATCATCAACGGCCCAGAGCAGGCCGATGTGGTGCGCCGCCTGGCGCTGGAGCATCGCAACCTCCGCGCGGCGCTCGAATGGTATGAGGCGCAAGCGGACCCCGAGGGTGGGTTGCGGATGAGCGTGGCGCTCAGGCGGTACTGGGCCTGCGCCGGCCACTTCGGCGAGGGACGACAGCATCTCGAGGCGCTGCTGCTTCGCTCGGAAGGCGTCGACGAGCGGCTTAGGGCAGATGCGCTCCACAGCCTGGCCACGTTGTCCAGCCGCCAGTCCGACTTCGCGCGTGCCCGCGAGTGCCTCGACGAGGCCCTTCTGATCGCCGAGCGGCAAAGCGACGGCCATCTGGAAGGCAAGGTGCGCAACGCCTTTGGCCAGCTGGCGATGCTGACCGGCGACGTGACATCGGCTCGCCAGCAGTTCGCCGCCGCGCTCGCAAGGATGCAGGAGCTCGAGCATGAGGTCGGCATCATCGCCGCGCTCAACAACCTGGCGATGGCCGAGACAACCCTTGGCAACCTGGCCGCCGCGGCGGGGTACTTCGAGACCTGCTTGGGGCTCGCCCGCGAGATTGGCTACGCGCGCGGGATCGCGGACGCGCTGAACAACCTCGGCATGGTGCTGGGCATGCGCAGCGACTACCGGCGCACCCGGAGCGTGCTGGCGGAGTGCGTGTCGATCCTCCAACAGATCGGCGAGCGCCGACGCCTCGCCCTGGCCATGGGCAACCTGGCGCATGCAGCGCTCCGCCAGGGCCGTCCTGGCGATGCACGCCAGCTGTGCCTCGAAGCGCTGGCCATCCAGGAGGCCATCGGCGACCGGAGCGGCGCGGCACAGACCCGCCTTGGCCTCGGCCGCACGAGCCTCTTTCAGGACGATGTCGACGAAGCAGCGGGGCAATTCGAGCTGGCGCTAGGCATGATGCGAAGCCTCGATGAGCGGAACGCGGACGAAGCCGAGGTGCTCGTGGGGCTCGGCGACATCGCGCGCAGGCGTGGCGACCTGCGCACCGCCACTGCCTACCTCAGCGAGAGCCTCGACCTATCCGGCGACAGCGGCGACCTGCGCCATCGCGCGCTCGCCAAGATCGCGCTGGGCAGGACACGCATCGACGTCGGCCAGCCGAATGCCGCGCGCGTAGACCTCGTGGATGGGCTGGCGTTGTTCGCACGGCTCGGGAATCGTCGGGGCATGGTGGAGGCCGTTGAGATCCTCGGGAGCCTAGCGCCAGCGAGCGAGGCGGTGGCCATGCTGGAGGCGGCCGCGGCCGAGCGCATCCGGCTGGGCGCCCCGCTGCCACCTCACGAAGCGGACGCGCTGGGCTCGTTTCAGAGCGACCTCGTTGCTGTGCTGGGCGAGGCCGCGCGCGATGCCGCCCGGCGGGAGGGAGCCGAGCACGATTTGGACAGTTTGGTGGGGCGCCTCTTGGCCGATGTCGCCGAGGCACGCGCCCCGGACCCGCCGCGCGCGTAGCCCGCGGCCGGATCGCCCAGGATCTACCCGCCGACGACGATCAGCGTGGCGTCATCGGAGCGCTCCAGCATGTAGCGTCCCGGCCTGAGCGGCGGCGCGACGATGGTCATCGGCGCGCGGGCGATCGGAAAGCTGATCGGCCGTATGGGGATGGCGCCAGGGACATCCGGCTCGGTCGCGGCAATGCGCAGCCGCCCAAACGCGTCGCGGAAGAAGCGGATGGCCGCCGGCCCGCCGATGGCGCGGATCGTGTGCTCCGGCAGCGACAGGCGCGCGTTGCCGCGCTCGTCGACGACCATGGTCAGCTCGAGTTGAAGGGGCTCCACGTGGCGCTCCCGGGCATCCAGGCAATGGCCCATCATAGCGTCACGATGAACGGATCGAGAACCGCCTTGCATGGCCCATCCCGCGTGTGCATCATCCCGGCGCATCCGCAGGCGGGTCGATCCAGGGAGGTCCCCGTGTCGTTCAAGGCTCGATGCCCCGAATGCCAGCGCCGCTGTCCGCTCAAGGCGCCGCCGCGCCCCGGGCTCCGCATCATGTGCGCGGGCTGTCACGCCCACCTCGAGGTGGTCGAGGTCAGCCCCCTCATCTTGGAGTCGGTCGGCCAGGCGGTCGTCGCACACCGCCGTCCTCGCCGCCCGAGCGAGGACGAGGGCTGAGCCGCCCGAGCGCTTCCGAGCCGCCGCGGCTGGCCGCCGCGCTCGTCGGCCCCGGCCAGTTCGAGACCCAGGCGCACTACTACCCGCGCGTGCTCAACGCGCACCTGCACCCGCAGGTCAACTACTTCCTCAGCCTGGGCAACGCGCGCATTGCCGAGCGCTTCGTTCACCTGCACCCCGAGGTCGAGCGAAGCGCCGTCCAGACCCTGCTGACGCAATCCCCGCGCCACTTTCGCTGGGGCGGAGCCGACCTGTTCCACGCCGCGAGCGAGCACGGCATCCGGCGGATGCTGGTCATCGAGACCAACTCGTGCCCCTCCGGACAGAAGTCGATGCCCCGCGCCGACGAGATGAACGAGCAAGCCGGCTACCGCGCGCTGCTCGAGCGGGCCTTCATGCCGCTGCTCGGGCGCCGCGGCCTGCCATCGGGAGGCCTGGCCGTGCTCTGGGACAAGAACGTGATGGAGGCGTCGGGCTACGCCGCCACCCTGGCGGACCTGGCCGGCGAGCCGGTCTGGCTCGCCCCGTTCCCCGACGCCCCCGACCCGCCCGCGCGCGTCGCCGACGGCGTCCTCGAGGTCCGCGACGCGGACGACCGCTGGCACCCCGTCCGCGCGGCGCTGCGCTACGTCACCCAGCGGCCCTGGAGCCGCATCCCGCCCCTGACGCGGACGGCCATGCTCAACCCGGTGCTGGTCTGCCTCTCGGGCGGCCGCAACAAGATGCTGGCCGCCAAGGCATACGACCTCCTCAACGCCGAGATGGCTGCCACCGGCCTGGCCATCCACGTGCCCGAGACCATCTGGGACGTGTCGCGCGGGGAGATCCCGGTGTGGGTGGCACGGATGGGCGGGATCGCGGTGGTCAAGAACCCGTACTCCAACGCCGGCCAGGGCGTATGGACCATCACGACGCCGTCCGAGCTCGAGGCGTTCATGGCCACGGAGCAGACATACGACCGCTACATCGTCCAAGCGCTCATCGGCAACGCCGGCTGGAGCTCGCGCACCGCGGGCGGGAGGTTATTCCACGTCGGCACGATGCCGGACCGGCGCGGCCGGATCTACGTCGCCGACCTGCGGTTCGTCGTCGGGGCGGGCGCCGAAGGGTTCTTTCCCGTCGCGCTGTACGCGCGGCGCGCGCGGCGGGCGCTGGCGGCGACCGTGGGCGATGGCCATGCCTCGTGGGATATGCTGGGCACCAACCTGTCGGTCAGGCGGCCGGACGGCGCGTGGGACACGGAGACCGACCGCCTCCTGCTCGTCGACGCCCGCGACTTCAACCAGCTGGGCCTTGGCCTGGACGACCTGATCGAGGGCTACCTCCAGACGGTGCTGGCCATGACCGCCATCGACCAGATGGCGCAGCGCCTGGAGACCACCAAGGGCCGCTTCAGGGCGTCGCTGTTCGGGTCGCTCAACCCGGATCCGGCCCTGATGGCCGAGATCATGCGATGACCGTCGCCGACGGGGACGCCCTCCCCGTCGCGCACGTCGATCTGGGCGCGCTGGCCCCTGGCCGTTGGCACGCGCTGGCCGTGGCGCTGGCCAGCGACGCGCGCGCCGAGGCCGTTCGGGCCCCGGTGCTGGTCGCACGCGGGGGCGCGGACGGTCCCACGCTGGTCATCGCCGCCGCGCTGCACGGCGACGAGGTCAACGGCGTGGCGGCCATCCACCGGCTGGTCGCGGAGCTGCCCGCCGAGCGCGTCGCCCGCGGCGCCATCGTTGCCGTCTTGGTCGCCAACGTGCCGGGCTTCCTGGCCCACCGCCGCCTCTTCGATGAGCGCACGGATCTCAACCACGTCATGCCAGGAGCGCCCGACGGCGACGAGGCCGAGCAGTACGCCCACCGCCTGTTCGACCGCCTGATCCTCGGCGCGGCCTACCTGTGCGACCTGCACACCGCCAGCCGCGGTCGCCGCAACGCCCTCTACGTCCGCGCGGACCTTTTGAACCCGGCGTGCGCGCGCATGGCCCACCTGGCGGGCGCCCAGATCCTCCTGCACCACCCGCCCACCGCGACGACCCTTCGCGGCGCCGCAGCCGCTGCCGGGATCGCCGCCATCACCGTGGAGATCGGCGACCCGCTGGTCTGGGAGGCGGACCATGCGCGCGCCGTGGCCCACGGGCTCGAGCGCATTGCCGTGGACGCCGGCATCGTAGAGGGCGGGTCGGCCGAGCTGGCGGCACCCGCGCCGCCCGTGGTGTGCGCGCGCTCGCTGTGGCTCCACGCGCCGGAGGGCGGCTTGCTGCGCGTGCTGCCCGACCTGGCGGACCGGGTGTCCGCCGGCCAGACGGTGGCTCGTCTCGTAGACGTCTACGGGCGCGAGGTTGCCCGGTACCGCTCACCCGATGCCGGCATCGTCATCGGCCGCAGCACCAACCCGGTCGGCCCGAGCGGCGCGCGCATCCTGCACCTGGGGCTCCCGGCCACGGATGCGGACCGGTTGGACAGCGGCCGGACGCCGCTCGCCGCCCTCGCGCTCCCGGCGGGCTGACGTGCGCTTCGGCTTTGCCGTCAACCGCGCGGACGACGTTCTGGCAGCGCAGACGACCGCCATGCTCATGGCCGCGGCCGTCCGGCGCGGCCACCGCGTCTGCGCCTTCGGCGTCGGGGACATCGCGCTGGCGCCCTCCGGGCGGGTCGTCGCGGCCGCTCGCCAACTCGACGCGACCGCGATCGATGCCGGCCGCGTCGCGCACGCTCTGGTCGCCGCCGCGCCGCGCGCGCTGGTTCTGGACGGGCGCGAGCCGCTCGACGCGTTGGTCATCCGCACCAACCCGGCCCGCGACGCCGAGCGGCAGCTGCTCCACGCCCTGCTGATCGGACTGGCGCAGCTCCTCGACGAGCGCGGCGTGTGCACGCTGAACGCCCCCTCTGGCCTTCTGCGCGCTGCCAGCAAGCTGTACCTGGCGGCGCTGCCGCCCGGCACCGTGCCGCCGGCCACCATTACGGCCGACGCGCAAGCGCTGGTGGCTGCGGTGCGCGACGCGGCCGGCCCGTCGGTGCTGAAGCCGCTCGCCGGGACCCGCGGCCGCGGCGTGTTCAAGGTGGCCGCGGCCGATCCAAACCTCCAGGCGCTGGCCGAGCTGCTCACGTCCGCCGGACCGGCCATGGCCCAGGCGTGGGCGCCTGGGGCCGAGGCGGGCGACGTGCGGGTGGTCCTGGTCGACGGCGAGCTGCTCCTGGTGAATGGTCATCTGGCCGCCATCCGGCGCTCGCCCGCCGAGGGCGACTTCCGGAGCAACCTCCACGCGGGCGGTACCCCGGCGCCGGCAGAGCTGACGGCCGCCCAGCGCGCGACGCTCGCGGCGATCGGCCCGCGCCTCGCGGCGGACGGCCTCTGGCTCGCAGGCGTCGACCTCATCGGCCCGTGGGTCATCGAGGTCAACGTGTTTGCCACCGGCGGGCTCAGGGACGCCGAGCGGTTCGAGGGGGTGGACTTTGCCGGCGCGGTGATCGAGGGGCTCGAGGCGCGGGTCGGCGGGCGCAGCCCGCGCTAGACGCGCTGTGGGCGTGCCCCTCACACGGCGCGCGCCCGAACCGGCGCGCTTGCCTTAGACCGCGCCGCGCGCTAACGTCGCGTAAGTGCGCTACAACCTCGCTCGTGCCCGCCGCGGCCATCGACCGCAAGCCCAACCACGCGCCTGGAGGTCCTGCCATGTTCACCCAACGGCTTCGCGCGCTCCCGTTCGCCATCGCCGCCGTGCTCGTCGTGGCCACCGCCGTCGGGCTGTGGGCCGCCCTTCCCGCCAACGCGAGCAGCCGCGGGCGGATCGGCTTCTCCGGCAACCCCGCCAGCAACGACGGCGAGCTGTGCTCGCGCTGCCACACCGGCGGCATCACGCCCACGGTGGCGCTGGACGGCCCGCCGATGGTCGCGCCCGGGGCCACTCTAATGCTCACGCTGACGGTTGCCGGCGGACAGGCTGCGCTGACGGGCATGAACGTCTCGGCGACCGGCGGGAGCTTGGCCGTGCCGGACGGCGCCACGGACATCCAGACCATCGAAGGCGAGCTCACGCACACCGGGCCGAAGGCCGTCGGCGCGGACGACGCGGCCACGTATGCCTTCCTGTGGCAGGCCCCCGCCAGCGACGGCAGCGTGACGCTCTACGCGGCGGGCAACTCCGTGGACGGCAACGGCCGTCCTTCCGGGGACGCCGCCGCGGGGACGATGCTGCAGATCACCGTGGGCCAAGGCGGGGTAGAGACCCCGACCGCGACCGCAACGGGTGGCATCTCGCCCACCGACACCGCGGAGCCCGCCACGCCGACGCCCAACACGCCCACCTTGCCCCCGACGGCCGTCCCCAGCCAGTTCGAGGTCGTGGCCGACGACCTGCCCAGCCCACACGGCCTTGCCATCCCGAACGACAACGAGCTGCTCGTGGCGCTCGGCGGCACGGGCGAGGGACCGCCCGGACAGTTTGCGCCGGGCAACGGCGACGGCAGCGTCCTGTCGATCCACCTACCCTCGCCCGCCGAGCGCACGACGCTGATCGAAGGCATGACCAACGGCATCGACCCGGGCGGCGGCATCGTTGGCGCCAACCACGCGGTGCGCGCGGACGCCAACGGCCAGTCGTACGCTTACGTCGCGCAGTCCGGGGGCCCGGTGCAGACGCGGCCCGAGGAAGCGGCCAAGATCCTGCGCATGGGCTCCGACGGCGAAGCCGAGGTGTTTGCCGACCCGCTGGCGTTCGAGGTGGCCAACAACCCGGACGGCTTCCCGCCGAACGAGGATCCCGTCCAGTCGGGGGTCGACTCCAACCCGTGGCGGATCGTGCCCGGTTTGGCCGACGACGGGCTGTACGTCGTCGACGCCGGCGCCAACGACATCCTGAAGATGAACGCCGCGACCGGCGACCTATCGCTTTGGGCCCTGTTCGCGCCGCTCAACGTCGAAGGGACGCAGCAGCCCATCCCGACCGGCCTCGCCTTCGACCCCGACGAGCCCGGCGTGGCGTACGCGACGCTGCTCGGCGGGTTCGGGCCGGTCGGCAGCGGCCAGCTGCGCCGCCTGGAGGACATGAACGCGGACGGCGACGTGCTGGACGACGGCGAGAACACGCTGGCCGGCGACGGCCTCTGGCTGCCGACCGACCTCGCCTTCTCGCCCGACGGCTACCTGTACTTCGCCGAGATCGGCGGGCCGGGGCGCATCGCGTACGCTTGGACCGAAGGCGACCCCATTCCGTTCGCGGAGCAGACGACGTCGGTGGCGGGGCGGCTTCAGAACGGCGCGCCGTTCGGGCACACGGTGGTTATGGGCCTGCCGGCCGTCAGCGCCCTGGCGTTCGAACCAGACGGCGACCTCCTGGCCACCAACACCGGCCACCCCAACGCGCCGCCGATGCCCAACCTGCGCCCGGACCGCATCGTGCGCATCCCGGCCAGCCGCCTCGGCCCGCCGAGCGGGTTCGCCACCATCTACCTGCCGGTCGCCTACAAGCAGCACACCATCAGCCAGTGATCGGCCTCCGCCCGCCCGTCCTCTACCGTTCGCCCGAAGGAATGCGCCCATGATCGACCCATCGCCCTACCAACCGCTCTCGGCGCTCGTTCCCCTGGACGGCTCGGAGCTGTCCGAGCGCGCCCTTGCCGCCGCGCTGGCCGCCATCGGGCGGGACGGGCACCTGGTCGTGCTCACCGTGCCCCGCGCGCTCGGCGCGGACCTGGCCTGGTACTACGCCCACTACGGGGTTCCGGGCAGCGTGCCCATCGAGTACCCGGCCCTCGAGGAGGTCATGGCGGAGTCGCGCACGGAGGCCGCGGCGTACCTGGACGGCATCAAGGCGCGCCTGGCGGCAGACGGCGTCCGAGCGACACAGGTGCTGGCCGAGGACGCGCCCGCGCAGGCCATCGACGCGGCGGCAACGGCCCACGACGTCGACTTCATCGCCATCGCCACGCACGGCCGGGGTGGCCTGGGCCGGTGGGCGCTCGGCAGCACGGCCACCAAGCTGCTCCAGACGGCCACCGTGCCCATCCTCCTCATCCGCGCCGGCGCCGAGCGCTCGCTCGAGCGCATCGAAAAGATCGACGTGGCGCTCGACGGGTCCGACCTGGCGGAGGAAGTCCTCGAGCCCGTCATGGCGCTGGCGCGGCGCCACGGCGCGGTGGTCCGGCTGGTCCACGTGGTGCAGACGCCCGATCACCCCGTGGGCACCGACACGCTGGCGCTGGAGGCGGAGATCACCAAGATCGCTGAGACCTACCTGGGCGAGGTCGCGGCGCGCCTCGAAGGCGTCGGCGTGGCTGTATCGCCCTGGGTGACCGCGGGCGCGGACATCGCCGACGTGCTGGCGCGCTGTGCGGAGCAGGACGACGCGGACCTCCTGGCCATGACCACCCACGGCCGCGGCGGCTTCTCGCGCTGGGTGTACGGGAGCGTGGCGGACCGCCTGGTCCGCCACGGCGAGGTGCCGCTGTTGATCCAGCGCGTCGGCGAGGCGGGTTAGGAGAACAGGGCTCCGCCCATGGCTCAGGCGTGCTGGGCGCGGGCCTCGTCCGTGGTGATCACGCCGTCCGCCGCCGCCGCGGCCGCCGCCTCCGCCGCCTCGCGGTCCAGGATGTCGGCCCATTCCTGATCCGGGATGATCGGCACCAGCCGAAACGCCTCGGCATGGCGCATCGCACGCGCCTCAGGCACGTCGGGGTGCGCCTCGCGCCCACGCGCCGCGATGGCGGCGCTCCACGCGCGGATGCGCTCGTCCAGGCCCGTAAAGGCGTCCAGCTGGCTGTGGTGCGCCTGAAGCGCCTGGATCTTCAGCTCGACGGTGTCCGTGATGTCCACCCAGTGGTCGCCCTCGCCGCGGCTGCTGATGTACATCCGCCGGATCTTCCGGGCCGTCAGCCCTTCGTCCGCCAGCTCCTCGAACAAGTTGGGCTGGCCGGCAGCCGGGAAGACCGCGTCGATGGCCGCCGTGCCCACCGCGCGATGGTCGGGGTGGTTGATGCCGCCGCTCGGCACGAAGACCAGCGACGGGTCGCTGGTGAGCACGGCCTCCGGCCGGAAGCGCCGCAGCTCGCGCACCAGCCGCTTGCGCAGCGCGATGGTCGGCTCGACCATTCCGTCGGGCTCGCGCAGGAAGGTGACGTCCGTCACCCCGACGACCGCCGCCGCCGCGCGTTGCTCGGCCTCGCGAATGGCCACGGCGCGCTCCTTGGTCATGCCGGGCTCCGCGATGCCCACGTCGCCGCTGGTGACCAGCACGTAGGCCACCCGGCAGCCGGCGCGCACCCAGCCGGCCACGGTGCCGGCCACGCTGAACTCGATGTCGTCGGGGTGGGCGAAGATGGCCATGGCGCGGGTGGGGATCTCGGCGTGGATGGGCATGGAGAGGCTCCGTCGGGTCGTGGGCGGTCCAGGCGGGGAAGGATAGCGGAGCGTCCGGCGGGCGGGCGTTGACACGCGAAGAGGTATGACGTATCGTCATACTCTCCGGGCGGCGGCCCAACGAGGGCCGAGAGGAGGAGCTCATGGGCAGGGCCAAGATCGCGATCAGCTTGGACGAGCAGACCGTCAATCGGATCGACCGTCTCGTCGGCGAGAAGGTCTACCTCAACCGCAGTCGCGCCATCGAGGCGGCGATCGAGGAGACGTTGAACCGTATGGATCGCACGCGCCTAGCCCGCGAATGCGCCAAGCTCGACCCATCCTTCGAGCGCGCTCTGGCCGAAGAGGGCATGACGCGGGAGCTTCGGGATTGGCCCGCGTACTGAGAGGCGAGATCCGCTGGGCCGACCTCGACCCGGTCAGGGGGAGCGAGCAGGCTGGCCATAGGCCCGTGCTGATCCTGAGCCACGACGTGTTCAACGAGCGCTCGGGCACGGTGATCGCCGTGGCGATCACGAGCCAGCCGCAGCGTGCCGGGTTTCCGCTGACGCTCGAGCTCGGCTCCGGCGACCTTCCCAAACGCTCGTGGGCTAAGATGAGCCAGATCCGGACGCTGTCCGTCGATCGCATCGGCGAGCGCGTGGCCAACGCGTCCGCTGAGGAGATCGACGCCGTGCTCCAGGGGCTGATGGAGATTCTTGGCGCATAATGCATCTCCCCGCGCCGACCTTCCCCTTCCCGGAGAGCCCCGCGATGAGCCAGGACCAGTGGAACGCCGTCGACCGCTACATCACCGACCTGCTCGTGCCGTCCGACGCGGCGCTGGACGCCGCGCTGCAGGCCACCGCTGACGCCGGGATGCCGGCGATCAACGTGGCGCCCAATCACGGCAAGCTGCTGCACATCCTGGCGCGCGCCATCGGGGCGCGGTCGATCCTGGAGATCGGCACGCTGGCCGGCTACAGCACCATCTGGCTGGCCCGCGCGCTGCCAGAGGACGGGTCGCTGATCACCCTGGAGGCCGAAGCCAAGCATGCCGACGTGGCCCGCAAGAACATCGCCCGCGCGGGGCTCGACGGCGTCGTCGACCTCCGGCTGGGGCTGGCGCTGGACACGCTGCCGCAGCTCGCGGCCGAGGGCCGCGGCCCGTTCGACCTAGTGTTCATCGACGCCGACAAGGAGAACATCCCCGACTACTTCCGGTGGGCGCTGCGCCTGGCGCGGCCCGGCAGCCTGATCGTGGTCGACAACGTCGTCCGCGACGGCGAGGTGGCCGATGCGTCCAGCACCGACCCGCGCGTCCAGGGCGTCCGGCGGTTCAACGACCTGCTGGCCGCCGAACCGCGCGTCTGCGCCACCGCCATCCAGACCGTGGGCGTCAAAGGGTGGGACGGCGTGGCGGTGGCCATGGTCCTGGAGACGGTGGCCCCGACTGCTTGACACATCGACCCCCGCAGGGCAGGCACAAGGCCTGCCCCTACCCATGCATTGCAGGCGTCGTTACGTGTAGGGGCAACCCTTGTGGTTGCCCTCTCGGTGGTTGCCCATTCCCCTCCGACCGCGACGCCGATCCAATCGCATGCCGCCCTTAAGGAGCCTCCGATGCCCTCGACGAATGCCCCTGCCCGCCTTGTCCAAGCCGTCGTCCTGGCCGCCTCGCTGGCCAGCCTGTCCGCATGCAGGGCCCCGACGCCCGGCGCCGCGCCCGCCGTCCCCGCCGATCCCGGCGCCGCCCCGTTGGCGGCGCCCGAGGACGACGCGAGCGCCGCGCCGACGCTGGGCACCGCCCCGGGCGCCGTATCGACGCTGTCCGCCGGCCTGGCCGCGACGGTTGCGGCCAGCTTGCCTGCGGTCCCGACGCCAGCTGCCGCCGATGCGGGCGGCACGAGCCTGGGCCCGTCGTTCGACGGCGCGTCGGCGGCCCCGCTGCCCAGCGCCCCCGACGAGCCGGAGCGCTACGTCACGCACACGACGGGCATGCGCGGCTTCGACCCGCAGGTGGACCACCAGGTGGCGGTCTGGGAGCAGGACGGCGAGGGCGGCTGGCGCCAGCTGGCCGGGGTCACGCTCTCGGATATCGACTACCTGCCCGAGGACGATCCGGCCATCGCATCGCCCGCGCCGGGGCTGACGTGGCTGGGGTACTCCGGTGGCGTCGGCGCCCACGGCGGCTGCTTTGCCCTGGTTGTCTGGGACGGCACGGCGCTCTCGGAGGCGCTCTCGCATTGCGCCGGCTCGCCCGGCGCCGGCGAGCTGGTCGACCTGGACGGCGACGGCGGCCCCGAGGTGGTGCTCGACCAGACCGACGATTACGTGTTCTGCTACGCGTGCGGCATGAAGCACTTCAGCTTCGCGGCCAAGGCCTGGGACGGCGCTGCGCTCGTCGACGTGAGCATGGAGGCGCCAGTCGTAGCGTCCGCGGTCTTGCAGGAAGCGGCCCGGCTCGGTGCGGCCGGCCTCTGGCGCCAGGCGCGCCTCGCGTTCCAGACCGATGACTCTCCAGATGGACCGACGTTAGCCGGCGCGCTGATCTCGCGGCACGCGTCGGCGTTCGCCGACCAGGCCGCGTCGTCGCCCTACCCGCTGCTGGCCCATGCCTTCTACGGCAACTACGAAGCCGCCCTCGAACCGTTCCGCGACGTGCCCATGGCCGATGCGCTGCGCGCCGACGGGCCGCTGGTGGCGGGGACGGTGGCCGAGGGCTGGGAAGAGTCGCTGGCCGAGTGGTTGGAGCGCACGACGTCCGCCGCCGTGGCCGCCGAGCCCGACCTGGCCGCGGCGTGGTTCCTGCGCGGTTGGGCAGCGCAGCTGGCCAACCCGGCGAGCACGGCCGCGCGCGAGCACGTTGGCCGCGCCGCGACGCTGGACCCCGGCGAGCCCCTGTACGCGGCTGCGGTCGAGGCGCTGGTGGGAGGGTAGCCTGTCCAAGGACCTGAGCGCGTGACACATCGTGGTACGAAAACCGATGAACCCTTGTAGGGGCGCCGCGCAGGTTGAGGCGTCGGAAATCCACCTGGCCACGCCAACGACCTCACACCAGCCCGAGCAACGTGTCCTGTAGGTCCGGCCCCGCCGCCACCAGCTCCGCGCCGCGGTACAGGCGCTCGAAGCGCGGCACGTCCAGGTGCTCCAACGCGCTGGCCGTGCGGAGCCCGGCGGGCAGCAGCCCGGCAAAGCAGCCGAGCTCCAGGTACGGCACGGCGCGCGGCAGGAGGTCGTGCGCGGCCTCCTCGGCCACGTTGGCGTCCCACGGCGGCAGTCGAACTGGCGGCGCCGGCGCGCCGGCGCCCAGGCTCAAGCCCGGGGCTGGGCTCGGGCCCGGTCCCGAACCCGACTCCAGCCCCGCCATCACCCACGGCACCACGACGTACAGCCCGCCCTGCGCTGCCAGCGGCTCGGCGGCGTCTGCTTCCGGGCCGGCCCCAGGTGCGACGTCGAATGCGCCGCGCGCAGCCCCTGCGCCAGCGGCGCCCTTGGCGTCGCCGCCTTCGCGCCGGCGGCCCGCGTCCAGGACGGCGGCCAACAGCGCCCCGTAGAGGTCGCCCCAGAAGTGGAACACCCACGTGGCGCCCGAGAGCGCAAAGACCGGCACCTGCCGCGGCCTGAGGCCCAGCTGCAGCGCCGCGGGGCGCGTCACCTCGACCGGCACCGCAAACGGGCTGCTGCGGAAGCGCAGCACCTCGTCCGTCCGGCCGCCGCGCGACGGCCTGACCCCGAACGTGTAGCCCGCCTGCCATGCCACTGCCACGCGCCGCCCGCCGAGCAGCAGCGTCTCGCCCGCGCGGCGCGGACGGTCGGCACGCGCGATCCGGCGCCCGGTGTCCGCGTCGACGACGCTGGCGCCGGCCGGTCCGCCCGGAGCGTCGCCCAAGTTGCTGTGAACCGCGTATTGGTCCAGCAGCGCGTCCATGGCCGGGCCGGCGCGCCACTCGCCGTCGCGGCCCGCGGCCAGGTAGCCATCGGCCGCGAGCTGCGCCAGGATGGCGCCTAAGGCGTCGTCCGGCACCTCGGCCGGGGCCAGTCGGCGCAGATCGGCCAGGCGCAGGCTGCCCGTCGGGCTCTGCACCAGGAAGCTGAAGGCCTGTTGCACCACCACGCTCGGCTTGAACGCGTAGCGCGGCTGCCACTCGGCAAGGACGTTGCCGGCGACGTCGCTTGCGCCAACGGCCTCCGCGGGGCGCTCAGCGGCCGCCAGCAGCGTGGCAAAGCGGAGCGCCTCGGCGGCGTCACGCGGCAGGCACAGGACGCGCGTCGTGCCGGTGCGCCGGCCGCCGCGCCCGATGCGCTGGAGGAACGAGCTCAGCGTGTGCGGCGCGCCGATCAGCACGACGTCGTCCACGCTGCCGATGTCCACCCCGATCTCCAGCGTGGCGCTGCTGACGCACACCGCGACGCTGGCCTGGGCAAAGCGCTGCTCGACGTCGCGCCGGACCGCCGGATCCAGGTTCGAGTAGTGCGCGAACACCGGCGCCTCGTACGGCAGCTGCCGGCGGAGCGCCGCGGCGACGGACTCGACCTCGTGGCGGGTGTTGCAGAACACCAGGGTCTTGCGCGCGCCGCGGCCGGCCAGCGCCGCGGCCAGGTCGCCGGGATGAGACAGCGGGCGGCTGTCCCACGCGATGGCGCGGCCGCCGGGCACCACGACGACGCGCGGATCGACCAGGTAGCGCGCCGCCAGCTCCTCCGGCCGATCGACGGTGGCCGATAGCGCCACACGCTGCATCCGCGTCGCGTCGGCGCCGCGTTCGCCGGACCGATACGCGCGGACGCGCTCGATGCGCGGCAGCAGGCAGCGCAGTTGGTCGCCCCGCACATGCCCATCGAGGAGGTGGACCTCGTCGACGACCAGCGCCCGCAGCTCGGCCAGCAGGCGCGGCGAGCGCGCAAGCATGGAGTCGGTCGACTCCGGCGTGGTGAGGAGCACCGTCGGGCGGCGGCGTTTGGCGAGCGGTCCGGTATCGCCGGTCTTCATGGCCAGGCCCACGCCCAGCTCGGCCAGCGGCGCGGAGAGCCGCTCGAAGAGATCGCGCACCAGCGCGCGCGTCGGGCAGACGTAGAGAATGAGCGGCGCACGCGGCGGTGCGCCCGGCGGCACATGGCGCTCGATCAGCGGCGCCAGCACCGCCTCGGTCTTGCCCGAGGCCGTCGGCGCGACGACGAGGACGTCGCGGCCCGATAGGATCGGGGGCATGGCCGCCAGCTGGGCGGCGGTGAAGTGGCCGTGGCGCGCGAAGAACGCGCGCCAGGTCCGGCGCAGCTCGGCCTTGAGCGCCGCCGGCTCACGCACGGGGGCGGCGGCGCCGGCGTGGCGTGGCGAGCGCCGGATGGCTCATCGGGTCAGCGCAGCTGCTGTTGCAGCTCGTCCAGGATCTGCGCCGCGTCGTACTCGGGGTGCAGGAACAGCAGGTCGAGCAGCTCGACGGTGTGCCGGACCACGCCCCGCATGCTCAGCCGGCCGCCGCGCACGGCCGCGGCGAGGTGCTCGGTGGCGGCACGGCGGACCTGCCCGTGCCGCACGTCCGGCGCGTAGTCGTAGGCCGCGGCGTGGTAGGCCAGGACCTGGCCGATGAACTGCCCGATGTCGCGCACGCTGGGCCGCGGGTCGAGCACGCGCACCTGGGCCGGCTCGAGCCAACGCTCCAGCGGCATGCGCTGGTCGCTGTGGGTGAGCGTGAACAGGAACAGGAGGCCCTGGCCGGAGCCGAACGACGGCGGGTAGGCCACGTGGCGGTGCTCCGGGATGGCTTCATCCGCGATGCGGTGCCCCCCTGGGCCGAGCGCGCCGGCCACCAGCGCGCCAAAGAAGACGCCGGCCTTCTCGCGGTCGCGCGGGCGCAGCAGGGCGTAGCTCTCGGCCTCGTCGACGAGCACGACCAGGCCGCTGTAGTTGGCGGCGCGCGCCAGCGCGCTCAGCGCGGTGAGGAGGTAGGCCAGCTGGCGCGCGTTGTAGCCGGTGGTGTAGATGGTGGGCATCCGCGTCCCGCGCGCCAGCACCTTGCGCATCTCGGGCAGCCGGCGGCCGCCCATCAGCCAATCGCGGTAGGCCGCCCGCATCCGGCGCGGCGGGCCGCTCTCCAGCGCCGTCAACGCGATCTGGAGCGGGTCCCCGGCCACGGGCGCGCGCTCGCGCAGGAGCGCCAGCACGTCGGGACGCTTCGCCGCGGCATCGAGCAGCGGGCCCAGGCCGGCCTCGTCGCCATCGGGATAGCGCACGGAGCGAGCGAGCGCGGTGTAGACGGCAAACGCACGGTGGGCCGGCAGCTCCTCGAGGTCGAGGCTGGTCGAGGCCACCAGGAAGTTGCGGGCCAGCGCCTCCTCGGCAGCCAGCTGGAGGAGGTGGCTCTTGCCAAAGCCGTACTCCCCGATGATGGCGCGCACGTCGCCGCCCTTGGCGTGCGCGCGGTTGAGCGCCGCCGCGAGGTCCGCGCGCTCGTCGCCCATCCCGATGGTCAGCTGGCGCAGGTGCCGCTGCGGCGCGATGCCGACGCGCAGCGACTCGACGACCGAGCGCGCCTCGTACCGGTCGCGCGGCATGGGCGGCGGCGGCTCGTAGCGCGGCACCGTTGGAACCGCAACGGCCCCGTCGGCGCCGGCAAACTCCTCGCGCGGGCGGCGGAAGCGGAGGCCCGACTGGAAGCGCACCAACCAATCGGCGCCGCCGCGGTAGACGGCCACCACCGTCCCACGCCCGTAGCGCGGGTGCTCTACCGCCTCCCCGACGGTCCCCATCGACCCCCCTTCCCTTCGCGCCTGGGCATCAATAGGGCGGCGTCTCGGCGTCCACCGCATCGACCTGCCCGCGGACCACCGCGATGGCCTGATCCTCGGTGAGCACGCGCTGGCCGTTGGCATGCTGGCGGGCCAGCTCGCTGACGAACGCCTTGACGAACAACCGCCGATGGCTGACGTCCAGGTACATCTCGCGCGCGACGTTGGCCAGGATGGCCGCGTTGGCGCGCTGGATCGGGGCGTCCAGGGCGGCGTCGAAGGCGCGCTCGTAGATCGGCACCAGCTTCTCGCCGATGGCCAGCATGAGGTCGTCCTCGGCGAGGTCCAGGCGGTCGAGGCCGATGAGCGGGCTGAAGTGGTTGACGCGCGAGAAGCCGCTGGGCGAGCGCAGGCGCTGCTGGAGCGCCGGGTAGCGCGGCACGATGTCGTGGATGAACTGCGGCGGCACGGCGTAGACGAACATCGTGCCGGGCAGGTCGTCGCGGCAGCGGTCGATCACCTCGCGCAGGTTGTCCGTGGCCATGCGCTCGGCGCGCCCGCCGACGCTGGCCATCCGGTCGACCTCGTCGAACAGCAGGAGGAGCCCGCTGAAGCTGAGGGCGCGCACGGACTGCGCCAGCGAGCGGAGCATGGCAAACGCGTTCTGGCGGCTGATCTTGCCCGTGACGCCCAGCTCGCGCAGGACGCGCGTGTCGTCCGGCGTGGTCTGCTCGGCCAGCAGCCAGCGCCCCAGCGCGTTCAGCCTCGGCTCCTGCCGGCGGATGAGCGCGTCGAAGTAGCCCAGGACGGCGTTCTTGAACGCCGGGCTGTCGATGGGCGTGGCCTCCAGCGTCTCGACCAGGCCCTCGTAGTTGGGGTGGGTGAGCGTCTCGAGGCTGATCGGCTCGCCGACGACGCGCTGGAGCGTGCCCTGGAGGAAGCGCGGCAGCCCGCACTCGTCGGAGACCTGCTCGTCGTCCTCGTGCCAGATGATGTTGCGCGCCACGGCGGCGTACACCAGGCGCTGGTCGTTGTACGGCGTCTCGACGGGGCTGAGGTCGACCTTGACCACCGCGAAGCCACGGGCCCAAGCGATGTCGCGCAGGCAGAAGAGGAAGTGCGACTTGCCGCTGCCGTAGTCGCCCACGACCATCTTGAACGCGGCGCCGCCGTCCTGGAGGTACGACGACAGGTAGAACTCGTCCAGCGCGTTCAGGAGCGAGTGGTTGCCTACGTTGAAGTGCTGTACGCCGGTGGACGGCGGCGTGCCTGAGCTGCCCAGCACCTCCATGATCCGGCGGGCCAGGGGTTGGGAGAGCGTCATCCGGTCGGTTCCTTGGGGGTCACGCGGGCTCGAACGTGGCATCGGCGTAGTACTCGCCCTCCTGCGGGCCGCTGGGCAGCCAGATGCTGCGCGCGGGGCTGTCGGCCTGGCTCTTGGTGGCCACCCCAAGCCGCAGCCTCTGCGCGTCGCCGCCCGCGCTCCACTGCGGCGCGCGCTGGACCAGCACGAGGTCGCGCACGAACAGGGCCCGCGGGTAGTCCTTGAACGTGGCGCGCGAGGGGGCGTTCCAAAAGCGGGCGGACTGCCGGTCCATGGTCACCTTGCTGTAGAGCTCGACCAGGTTGACGCGGTTGCCCGCCGGCCGCCGCGCCCGGCCCTCGAGCAGCGCCTGCCACGCGCTGTGCAGCTCGGCCAGGAACGCGGGCGCGTCCAGCGCGCGCTCGGCGATGGCCTTGCGCTCGGCCTCGTACGCCTTCTGGATGCCCGACACGGACAGCGGGAGGAAGCGCGTCAGCGCCTCGCGGCCGTAGAACCACTGCGCGCGCCGAGCGGCCATGTCGATCTGGAGCACCAGCGGGTCGACGACGAGCGCCGGCGGCCGGCCCTGGACCGCGCGGCCCCGCGCCTCGAAGGCATCCTTGAGGTCTCGGGCAAACACAAATGCCAGCTCGTCCAATGCCGCCTGCGTAGCTTCTGCAAAGGCGCCGGTCGCAGCAGCCAGCGCGGGCGATGTCACGCGCTCGGCTGCGGCGCCCAGCTTGGTCATGGCCTTCTGCATGGCCAGCGCCTCGGGCTTGTCTTCGGCGGCCAGGCGCTCGGCCACCTGGAGGGCGCCGGTGGCGGCGCGCAGGTCGTGGAATTGTGGCGCCAGCTCCGCGTAGACGGCCTGGAGCTGCTCGCGCAGCGGCTGGTTCATGGCGGGCTCCGAGGGGACGAGTACTGGAGGGCGGGCGGATGAGGCGCGGAGTTTGCTCCAGCGCGGGGCGTTGGGGCAAGCGCGCTGCGGTCGTAGGGCGTGCGCGCTCAAGAACCGAGCGCTCGGCGCTCCCTGGCCTCCGAGGCATCAGCATGCACGGCGTTCTCGATGGCGGCCTTGGCGATGGCGTCAAGCTCGGCGCGCAGCATATCGTCCAAGCCCAGGAACTCCGGCCAGAGCACGTCGTCGACGAAGCCGCTCGGCACGTGCACCATGACCGTCGTATAGCGCTGCCCGGCGTAGCGGAACGGCTCGAGGTTGTAGCGGCGCACGAGCGCGCTGAACAGCCGGCGGGACCAGTCGTTGTCGAACGTGAAGCGCATCTCGACGGGAGGGTCGGCGGCCTGATGCTCTGCCAGGCGGCCGCGCAGCCGCTCCAGAGCGCCGAGCGCGGCCGCCTGTTCGCCGGAGGAGCCCGGGCGACCATGGAGCGACTCGAGCTTGCGCAGGCGATCGAGGAGGCGATCGATCAGGTCGGATGAAGGAGCTGGGGGCATGAGGCTGCGACCTCTGTGCTCTACGGCGTCCGGCGCGCCTGCGGATGACCGAACACCTTGAACGCCAGCCACGATGCATCGCCCATGTCCTTGGTGGCCAGACGCGCGGCGGTCGCGGCCTCGGCCAGCGTCTGCCCGTCGAACATGGCATTGTAGAACGCCGAAGCGAACCGCTCGGCCGGCTTTTCGCGCACCGGCCACGACGCGCCGACGAAGGCGCCGGCACCCGCCTCGATGAAGGCCGTGGGCCATCCGCCCCAAGCCGTCAGCCCGACGCCTTGGCGGCCGGACTCGCATGCTTGTAGGAAGACCAGGGGATGGCGCGCGTGGAGCTTGGCATCCTGGCGGACGGAGACCGCATCGACCTCGATGGGCTGCGGCTTGCCATCGGAGCCGATCTCGTCGCCGATGAGCAGCGCGGCGGTCTCGATCCGGTCGTGCGCTGCCTGGCCGTGACACGCCAGGTGGAGAACGTCGAAGCTCCCCGCCTCGATGGCAGCCCAGAAGGCGTCGTAGCCTGGCGCGATGGCTGTTGGGGCGATGCCGTGCGCGGGCAGGTCGCGCTCGAGGAAGGCAACGCGCGTGTTGACGGGCTTTTCGGTACCGTTCGGGTAGGTCGCGGCCAGGTACGACCAGCTGCGCATGGGCAGGCTCCGGGGCGGTGCCTCGCCGCGGAGGGTGCGGATCAAGCCGTACTCCGCGAAGTAGCGCTCGTCGACGTCACTCGAGTCGGGGTCTTTCAGCCGCACGAGCTCCCAAGGGATGTACGGCTCCCACGAGGTGACCTGGATCGACTTGATCCGATCGCGCAGCGGCCACAGCTTACGCGACACCTCCGGCGAGAACAGCTCGTCGCACAGGGTCATGCCCAGCGTCCGCAGCTCGCGTTGAAACCGCTTGACGTCGTCCAGGTTCAACACCTGCTGCGTCGCGCGCTCGTAGATCCAGGCCACGTACGCCAGCTGATCCTGCGTGAGGCTGCCCGTCCGGTCCATCAGCGGGCGGGAGCGCAGCGTGACGTAGTGCAGCCCGAGCGGCTCGGACACCAGTTGGAACTCGTAGCGCGTTCCATCCGCGTCCGCCCGCAGCTCGATGAGCATTGTCAGGACGTCGTCGTCCGCCGGATCGCGCGGGGCCGCCGTTGCCTGGGCGCGTGCGCGCGGCACCGGGGCAGGCGCCATGAGCCCACTCGTGGGGTGGGCGGCCTCGTCGGCCGCGGCCGCCACCACCGCCATCGGCAGCCGGATGGCGCCCAGCTCGGAGCCTCCCTGGCGGAACGAGAGGGCCAGCACCACCTCGCCAGCCGCTACCGCGCGCACCTTGAACTCGCCCACCGACGCCCTCCCCTGGGCCGGCGGCTTCACCTCGATCCAGCGCTGTCCCTCTACCACCACGCAACCGTTGCTGACCGACAGGACGACGCGGATGGGCTCGACGGCGCCCGCGGTCACGTCGCGGATGGCGCTGGCCAGCGGCGTGGCGCCCTCCGCGTGCTCGATGCGGAAGTCGACGAGCTCCTGCGTGCCCACCGCCAGCTCGGACGGCGTCTCGGCCGACAGGACGATGGGGATGGTGTCCGGGCTCGGGGCAGCACCGCGTGGCGGCGCGGCACCTGGCAGAGCGCCAGCCCGCGCCCCCGAGCGCGCGCCGCTGCCGCCCATCGTGCCGCCGAGGTCCACGAGCTCATCGAGGAACGTGTCCTCGTCGTGCGAGCCACCCCCATCCCCGTTGGCCATCTCGGTGCCACCGAATGCCTCGTCGGCGGACTCGACATCATCGGATGCCTCGTCGATCATCTCGACGCCGTCGTCGGCATCGGCGTCGCCGTCGGCGCGCTCGAGGTCGTCCAACGCTCTCGGCGGCGGGGGCGCCATCGAACGGCGGCCGCTGCGCATGGCCGGCGCTCTAGCCGCGGCGCGTGGTGGAGGCGGGGGTGGAGCAGGGGCAGACGGTGCTGGCGGCGCCGTTGGCGCGGGGGCAGCGGGCGCCCCCCACTCCCCGATCGTTGCGACGTTGCCCTCCAGATCGAAGTGCACCACCCGCGTCGTCGCGGGCGAGTGGCCGTAGGCCAGGGCCTCGGGCTCGACGGCGCCCGGACGACGGCCGCGCACGGTGGTGCTGCGCTGCGTCTCGCGGAGGTTGAACAGGCCTTCCAGCGACTGCGACGCGTCGCCTCCGCTGGCCGCCAGCCGGTCCTCCACCTCGTGCGCGTGGAAGGCGTAGTAGAGCGGGCCCGGGAACGCGTCGTCGGTCCGCCGCAGCACCACCCATGCATGCCGCGACGGGCCCGCCTGCGCGAGGAGCTGAGCGAAGCGCGGCGCGAACGCCGCCAGCGTGAGCCGTGCCGGCACGACCAGGATGGGCGCGCCGGGTTCCTGCCAGGTTACCTCAACCGCCATGGTCAGCCCTCCCCGTCGCCGGCGCTGGCATCGGCCACGGCCAGCGCATCCATGACCGGCTCGACGCCCGCGCCACCGCTGACGCGCACCGTGTAACCGCCGGGCGGCGGCGGGTCGAAGGCGCCGGCACGCCAGCCGTCGCCCGCCTCGTCCAGCGCGATCTGGGCCACCTGGGAGCCGGTGGCGCCGTCCAGGAGCGTGGCCGTGAGCGGGGCGTCCACGTCGACGCGCGCGCGCACGACCACCGGCTCGTCCGCCCACGTCACGTCCGGAAGCTCCAGGGCCACCTGCTCGAGCACGGGACTCGGGGCGAGGAAGTCGCCCAGGTCGAGGTAGAGGCTTTGGATCACGCCCGCGACGTGCCGGATGACCGCGTCCGCGTTCTGGAGCGACCCGTGCTTGGTGCCGGCGAACATCTCCGTGTGGCGGTCGCCGTACTCGATCGGGACGGCCGAGACGCGCGGCACGGTGCCGTCGCCGGAGTGGTCCGTGCCGTCGTGGTGCTTGAACATCTGGACGCCGGCGCCGTGCTTCCGCGCCGACTGGTTGGTCTCCTGGCCGATGCCGACGATCGGGCGGACCCAGTTGCCCAGCTGCTCATACGCCGGCTCCAGGCTGTTGGCGGCGACCGCTCGCTGGATCTCGCGATGGAACGCCTCCAGCGCGTCCTTGGCCTTGGCGGCGTCGACGTTGGGGATGCCCTGGACCTCGCCGACGCGCACCAGCAGGCCGTCGCCGGCGTCGAAGCTCCGGTAGGTGGGCAGCAGCTGGTACATGCTGGTGAAGCGGCGGCAGAGCACGGTGAGGTCATCCAGTGCCAGCGGCCCCTTGCGCACCCCGTTGGCCAGGGTCTCGACCGCGTTGAGCGAGCCGCGGTACGGCGTGCCGAACGTGATGAGGGCGCGGGCGTCCCGCCAGCCCTCCAGCACCTCCAGGAAGTAGCGCGCGACCAGCCCGCCCATGGAATGGCCGATGAGGATGAGCTTGGCGTCGGCGTTGCCCGACCGCCGCCAGCTGCGCAGCCAGCCATGGGATTGGCGAGCCAGCCGGCGGGCGGCCACGCGGTTGTCGCGCCGCCAGTCGTACGGGAACGTGAAGAAGTTCTTGCCCGGCGTCACGTCGAACGTGGCCTGGATGGCATCGACGAGCGTGGAGTAGCCGTCGATCTTCCAGAACCCAGGGATCAGGTGGATGTCGGGCATGAGCGCGTGCGCGCGGATGCCGTCGTCCAAGTCGTCCCGCTCCAGGTCGTCGTGGTCGAGCCAGAGCGCATCGCGAAACGACGCCCCCCCGCGGAGCAGCGCGCCGCCCAGGACGCCGGGCGCGAAGCCCCACACGGTCTTGCGACCGCGTTTGAGCACGCTGCCCAGGATGCCGGGCAGGACGACGACGACGTCGGGCATGGGTTGGCGCGGCATGGGCTGTCTCCTCGCGTAGGGCGGATGCGCCTGCGGTGGAAGGCCGTGCGCTGCGGGGCGTTACGGGGGCCAGAGGTGGCCGTTGGGGGCGCGCATGAAGAGCACCGGGATGCTCCAGTCCAAGGTGTCCTGGCTGACCGCGTACGCTGCGATCCGCGTCTCGGTGACCGCGTCGTCGATGGGCCGCCCGGCCGCCAGGTGCTTGAACAGCGTGGCGGCAAACGCTAGCGCCGCATCGTCCGCCACCGGCGCCTGCATGGCCACGACCGCGGGCAGCCCCTGTCGCACCAGGGCCTGTGCAACGCCGAGCACGCCCGACCCGGACGCGCCCGATTCGCACGCGTTGAGGACGGCCAGCCGCAAGCTGGAGCCCTGGACGATGGCCATCAGCTGGTCGGCCGAAACGTCCTCCGCGCCGCCGTCGCCGTCGTCCAGGACCAGCACGCCGCGGCCGTCCTCGTCCACGTAGCCGTGGCCCACGAAGTGGAGCACGTTGGGCGCGCTGGTGGCCACGGCGTCGGCGAGGGCCGACGGCGTGCAGCGCGGCAGCTCGACCAGGGCGACGTCGCCGCGGTCCACGAGCGGTTGCAGCGCCGTGCGCACGATGTCCACCTCATGCTCGACGCTCACCGGCGCGAGCCCGGGGTGGGCCGGGTTGGCGCTGGCCAGGAGCACGCGCACCGGCCTGGGCACGGAGAGCGCCTGCACGGCCACGTCGTCGGCAATGTAACGGACGAACGGCACCTCGCGCGCAAGGCCCATGGGCAGGTCATCGCCGGCGCGCCGGGCAAGCTCCCAGGGCATGGCCGCCAGCTCATGGGCGTCCACGCGCAGCCGCACGCGCAGCTTCCGCCGCTCGGCACGCGCCCGCTCCAGGCTGCGCTCGAACAGCGAGTCGATGGGGTCGCAGAACAGGAACGCGCCGAGCGCCGTGCCGAACGCCGCGCCGGCAGTCACGCGCCCGCCGCCCGGGGCCGAGGGATCCAGCAGCATCCCGGCAGCACCCGCGCCCGTGGACAGCTCAGGCCCGAGCTGGCGGAACGACGGCTCCAACGACTCGCCGACCGGGGAGCGGATGACCTCGACCGGGTAGCCGTCGGGGGAACCGCGGCCGACGCGCACGAGCAGGTCGAAGTGGCTGTCGGTGACGATCGGCGCGACGTCCGGGCGCCGGAGCGCGCGCCGGCGAAGGCCGCGGGGCACCTGGAGCGCGAGGCCGCCCAGGGGCAGGAGCGCGGTCAGCCACGCCAGGAGTTCGCTGCCGACCAGGGGCTTGGTCACTTGGATGGCCACGTTGCCGTGCCACAGCTGTTGGCGGGCCACCGCCCGCCCGTCCGCGGCGCGCCACTCCAGCGTCACCAGCATCGACAGCCTCTGCGTGCCGGCTTGCTTGGGGCTCACGCTCCACTCGAAGAACGCGTCGCCGGACGCAAGCGGCAGCGCGTCGACCACGTGCAGCGCAGCCACGTCGAACCCGACCCCGACGACGCGCGCCGAGACGAACGCCGCATGCTCGGGCCCGTGCGCCTCGTCGACTGGGACGTCGGGCGTGCCGATGGGCTCTGCGACGACCGTGACCTCGGCGCGGCCGCCGGCATCGATCGGGTTGAGGTCGGCGACGAAGGCGTGCTGGCGCACCCGGATGGTGACGGTGTCCGAGTCGCCCGACTCGATGCGGCTGGGCCACGCGGCGTGCGTGACGATGTCGCCATAGACGTCCTCGCCCGGCGCGAGGGTTGGCGTGGCGGAGGGCGTGGGCGTGAACGTCGACGTCGCGGTGGGCGTTGGTGTGGGCGTGGGCGTCGACGTGGGCGTCGACGTGGACGTCGGCGTGTGCGTGGAGGTTGGGGTGGGCGTTGCGGTCCGCAGCGTGTAGTAGATCGGCGGGGGGTCGGTGTCCTGACGCGGGCGGCCGGTGCTTGGGGGGCGGGGGGGTTGGGTAGCCCTCACGGGCTGGAAGATGACGGTGGCAGTAAACGCCAGTTCGGGGTCAGGGTTGATGGGCGAGTCATCAGACGTCTCGTAACGCGCACCCGGCCTCAGCAGCGCCAGCGTCGCCGCTTCCCGCTCTGCGGCGCGTACGCGGGCGCGCTGGAAGCCGGTGGCCAGCGCCAGCAGGCCGAGGACGAGCAGCACCAGCCCCGCGCGCGACGCGGCGCGGACTACGCGCGGGCGCGTGGCAAGCCACAGGGACATGCGATGGCCCTTGGCGGCGCGCGCGCTCGGTTCGGCTGGGATGTGCTCCATGGCGGTTGGCCTCCCACGGGATGACGGCATTGTGCCCGCCTGCCATCCGCAGCGCCAACCGCGCCGCTGCCGGCAACAACGCGCCTAACGTATTAGAACGCATGGCTTATGGCACAGATGGCCGGACCGGCCTATACTCCCTGTAGACCCTGCAACGGCTTTGGAGCGGTTGGCAGGGACAGTTTCGCTACCGGGGCATGATGAAGCGAGAATCGACGAGGGATCATGGCCGAAAAGACTGAACGTGCCGTACGAATCAATCACCGCATTCCTGCGGCGTTGCCAACTCACGCCGTACAATTGATGACCGTACAGAACACTCAGCACGAGTTCATAATGTCGTTCTTCACTATTCTGTTCCCACCGCTGGTCGGCACATTGGAGGATAATCAGTCTGCTGCAGAACGACTGGACAGCGAGGGAGTTGATGCGATGTGTGTTGCGCGGCTTTCGATTGCGCCGGGCCGACTCCCCCACATTATCGAGGCGCTTCAGGAGAATCTCAGCAGGTGGCAATCGCGAGAGGGGTCCATACCAGATGGTGCCGAGGATGATTGAGGACTCAGTACTAATCTACCCTGTTCGACTGGATAACGGAAGTGCCAGAGAGCTGCTTCCATTGTCTCCAGATGGTCCGCGTCAGGCGCTGACACTACTCCCTGCCGGCGATAGTTCCTCCGGTGTGGGAATCCGCGTTTTGCCGGAGGGCGACTTCGATACGCTACGTGAAGACCGTAGGGGAGACCTCTGGGGATTCTGGTTGCGCGCGGCAGAGGACACGCTTTCAGCGCTGTGGGACAACGACGTTGACGCAGAATACGACAACCTATAGTCCGGGAGACATTGTCCTGGCCAAATACCCATTTACCGATGCCAAGGGCCAGAAGCGCCGTCCCTGCTTGGTTCTTTCTGGTTGCGTAACGTCATCGATCGGGTCGTATTATCTGTTGGCCCCCATTACCTCCAATCTTGAGTCGATGAATGCGAAGACCGGCATCTTGCTACAGGCGTCCGATGCTAAGTTGGCCGGGCTATTGCATGAGTCGCTTATTCGCGCGAGTATGATCTACGCGCTTAGCCCTTCCGTCATCGACAGACAGCTTGGCCGAATTGCGCGACGGGACTTCGACCGAGCACTCCTTGTGTCGTGCTCGACCTTGCGGTGCGAATCGACCGGGTAGGAACTCCGGTTGCGGGTGCTGATTGCGGACGCCCCTTGCGCGCGCGCATCGAGCCTCTAACATATTGTGGCCCTCAGACGCCGCCGTCCATGCCGGCTCGCCCGGCGCCCTCCCGGGAGGTCAGCCGCCATGCGCCAGCCGTTCGAGCCGTCTACCCTGCGTCCGCCCAACCCATCGCGCGAGCCAGTGGTCTCGCGCGCCAGGGTGCTCCTGACCGCGCTCGGCATGGCCGCCCTCCTCGTCGGCGCGCGCACCGCCCTGGCCGGACCGGACGCGCATCGCGCGACGGTCGCGACGGTCGCGACGAGCGCCCAGGCGGGCGATCGGTCAGCGGCTCGTCCGCCTGCCAAGGGCCTTGCCGGCGAGCACGACGACTTGGCCGCGATCGTCGCCGGCGCCCGCACCATCCAGCCCGTCGCCGACCACGCCGCCATGTCGGCCGCCATCGGACCCTACGCCGCGCGCGCGCTGGCAAAGGCTGAGGCGCAGGCGGAAGCGGAAGCGGAAGCGGGCACCAAGGCGACGCGTCCATCGGATGGCGTCGCCGACACCGCTCGCGTCGACGGGATGCGCGGCGCCATCGCTGGCGTGGCCGATGACGACTGGGCTGCCGGCGGAAAGGGCGGCGCGCGTTCGCTGGGCAAGCACTCGGCTCCAATTGCCACGGGCGGCGACCACGGCCAGCCCGACCTGGTGGGCGCCGACGCCGCGCGCGAAGCTCAGGACGACCCCACCAACGTCGACGGCTGGCGCAGCTTCGACCTGGATGGCGCCGGCTACCTGCGCTCGGACGGCGCGCTGGCCGTCGGACCCGACGCGGTGCTGGGCGCCGTCAACGGCGCGCTGCGCCCATGGGACAAGGACGGCAACCCGCTCTTGGACCAGCAGGACCTCACGTCGTGGTTCGAGCCGCTGGTCGGCCAGCTTATCGACGACTTCGACCTGGAGGTCCACGTGGTCAGCCCGCGGGCAACGTACAGCGACGCGTACGACCGCTTTGTCATCACGGCCGTGGCCCTGCCCGTGGAGGAGGGCGTGGACGTGCCGCTCCTGTTCGTGGGCATGAGCAACACCGCGGACCCGGCGGGCTCGTTCTGCGTGGCGCGCATCTCGCCCGTCTACTCGGGCGACCCGGCTGGCCTGGGCATCCTGGACTACTCGATGAGCGTGAACGACCACGCCCTGTCCGTGGCCTTCAACCTCTACCAGCGCGGGACCGACGGCAGCTCGGCCAACTACGCCGCGCGCGCTTACGTCGAGGCGTTGGCGCCGCTGGCGGCGTGCGAGGCTCGCGACTCCGGCCTGTTCGAGGTCTATTATCCCGCAGATTTCGACACGTTCAACCACCTCTTTGCCGCCGACACGCTGGGCGTCGGCGACGACGCCGTGTACGTCGGCAGCCACGACGCGGCGGGCGCGCTGCTCCAGCCGCTGGTCATGCGCTGGCTGGCCGGCGGCGCGCGCACCGACCTGGCCGCGCTCACCCCCATCGTCGTGCCCAACTACACATACCCGCCCGATGCATCGCAGCCAGGGACGTCGGACGACATCGCCACCGGCTACGCCAACGTGCGGAGCGCGGTCTATATCGGACCGGACGACCTCTGGACGGCCCAGGCGGTCACGGTGGGCAGCGGCGCGGGCGCTGTGTGGCAACGGCTGAGCCTGGAGGGCGGCGTCTTGGACGGCGGCCGGGTCGGGCTGCAGGAGGGCAACGACCTGTACCACCCGCAGATCATGCCCGCCCTGGAGTGCGACGCGGCCATGATCGCGTTCAACTACTCTGGGCCGGAGGATCCGGTCTCGGCGGCCGTCATGCAGCTGGGTGAGGACCACATCGTGCCCATCGCACAGGGCGACGGGTGCGTGGCCCAGGGCGGCGATCCCACCATGCCCTGGGACCAGCGCGTGCCCATCGCCTACGACCCGTACGACGAGCTGTACTGGCTCCAGCCGTCGGTGGCGGACGGTACGGACGCGGACTGCACGGCCAACCAATGGGCCACCCACATCGTGCACGTTGAGTGGGACCTGTGCGGCACGACCGGCCCGGAGCCAACACCGCCGCCCACCGGAGAGCGCAAGGGCATCGGCTTCGCGCTGGGCTCCAAGCGCACCATGCGCGACATCCACGGCGCAGGTGGCATGGTTGCCCGGGGCGGGGCCATGCGCGGCGCGGCGCTGACGGGCATCCAGGTCCAGAACATCGACGGCGTTCGCACGGCGCAACCGGCCATCGAGTTTGCCGAGCAGCGCTCGCCGTACGCGGCGCCCGGCGGGCTGTTCGTCCGGACCATCGAGATGGACACCATCCCGCCCGGGGCATCGCTCAACGCCTACCTCCCCAACTTCGACATCCTGGACGCCATGTACCGCATCACCATCTCCACGCCGCGCGACGGCGGCGACCTGTCGGCCATCCTGCGCACGGACTGGGACACGGGCGGCGCGGCCATCGTCTCCAACCTGTGGAACGCCACGCGCGTGGTGCTCCCGCGCGTGGTGCGCAACGCCAACACGCACACATCGGTGATCGCGGTGACCAACGCAGGGTCGGACATCGCGTCAGTGACCATGCGCTTCTACCGCTCGGGCGCGAGCGACGCCGTGGCCACCAAGCGCTTTGACATGCAGCCGGCCGAGGCGCTGACGTTCGACCTCAACGACGCCGACCCGGTGTTCGCCGCGCTGGGCAACGGGTTTGCGGGCACGGCCATCCTGGAGTCGGTGTGCTGCCAGGTGGGCGTCCAGGTCTACGAGTACGCCGAGTCCAGCGCGCTGGCCATCGGCGGCTACGAGGGCATCCCGGCCGAGCAGGCCTCCAGCCAGCTGTTCGTCCCGCTCTTCCGCCACCAGCAGCACGGCCCGGGCGGCATCCGCCTGGACACGGCCATCGTGGTGGCCAACGCCAGCGACCAGGCGACCGGGGTGACGGTGACCTACCACCCGACGACCAACGCAAGCGCCTCGGCGGCCTGCCGCGCGGCGGGAACGGTGCGCCACGGGCCCATCACCATCCCGGCCAACACGAACCACGCGTTCTACCAGGGTCCTGGCGGCGGCCACGGCCTGCCGGACGACTGCTTCGGCTCGGCGGTGGTCGACGCGGCGGATCCCCGCGCCGAGCTGGTGGCCACGGTGCTGGACGCCCAGAACGGCAACGAGCAGCTGAGCATGATCAACGCGGCGCCGGTCGAGTTCGCGGCCACCAAGCTGGCGCTGCCGCTCTTCCGCAGCCGGCACCTGGTGGCGGAGTACACCACGGGCATCCAGGTGATGAACACCAGCGACCGGCCCGCCACCGTCCACATCGACTTCTCGCGCAGCGAGGGCAACGTCACGTTCCCCATCACGGGCTGCCGCGGCCAATGCGACGCGGTCATCCAGCCCTACGAGGGCTACACGTGGTGGCCGCCCGCGGTTGAGGTCATCCCGCCGGACACCTACGGCGCGGCGGTCATCGAGAGCGACCAGCCGATCGTGGTGCTGGTCAACGACTACCCGCTCCGGGGCAACAGCGACATGGCGACGTATGCGGGGATTGCGGTGTTGTTGGAGTAGGCAGCCCTCACCCCCCCGGCCCCCCTCTCCCGTGCTGACGCACAGGAGAGGGGGGAGCGGAGTGGGACGGGAGGCGTCATCGGGGAGGCGGAGCGTGGCTGACCAACGATCGCGCGATTGAGGTATCATGTGTAAGCACGTGCTGTCGTATCGAACGTAGGAGTATGACAATGTCGCGTTCTGCATTAGTAGTCGCAGCGTCAGTGTTCCTCACGGCCGCCGTGGTGTGGCTTGCGTTGGCTGGAGTACAGCTCGGCGGAGAATCCTCCGCGTCGCAGGCGCTGACCGACGACTTCGACAGCGGACTCATCGACATCGAAGAACACTCAAACGATCTCACCGAACTACTCGGGGGGGTCTGGAACCCCGACAACCCTGAAGATCCGATCCCTTACGACATCATCGTGGTGGGAATCCCAACTGCGGTGCTCAGAACCTACAACGAACCAACCCCGACCGCGCCCGCGGGTGGGTATCCGGACTCGGAGGAAGCGACTGAGGTCGCGGAGGCTTTCTCCGAGCAGCTAACCGATTATCTCATCTCTGTCGAGCAGGTTTTTGTCGGCGATGGCCTAATCTCGTCGGAGAAACCCTTGATCGTGACAATGTACGGTGAGCATCCCTCAAGTTCGACGCTGGCTACTCAGGACGCCGGCGCCACCCTTCCGATGAACGAAATCGGCCAACGCTACCTGTTCCTTCTGACAGAGAGCATCGACAGCCCCGGAAACTACTTTGCACGCGATAGAAGCGGCGGAAGGCTCCGATTGACGGGTCCAGTCGTTACGTACTCCGACGGCGATCGTTCTCCTGTGGCGTTCGCGCGATTCATGTCGCCTGACCGGTTCGTAAGCGCCGTTGCAACGGGTGTCGCAACGATGTATGCCCCGGCGCCAACTCGGTGAGGATGCGCTCGGCGTAGCAACTCCCGGACGGTCCACGGGTTCCGTGCGGCGCGTGCGCCTGGGGGGCGCTTACTGGGGCTCGGACGGCGGCGCAGTAAGCACCGAGGGCGGTTAGTGCATTGGAAGGCGGCGTCATTGCAATGACGTGGGGGCGGCATTGCAATGGCGAGGCGGCGTCATTGCAATGGCGGGGTGGCGTCCTTGCGGGGCCGAGGCAGTGCAGCTGCGGTGGTCAGCGGCGATGCATGCAGGTCTCCGTCGTCGCAGTACCGAGGAGGCGACCTGCCAGTCCTCCTCGGCGCGCATCACCCAAGCGTCTTCAGGCCGGCCGCTCATACAGCACCCGTCCGCGCTGGAGGATCTCCGTCACCAGGATATCGCCGGCCGCTAGCGCCCTGCGAACCTCGGTCGGGGTCATGACGAGCAGATCGAGTGGGAAGCGACGGGGACGCAGTTGGCGCGCGACGGCGAGGTGCCGCTCCTCCGGCGACAGCGTGCTGTCGAGCTCGACGAGCAGGTCTACGTCGCTGTCCGGATTCGGTCGGCCGTAGGCGAAGGACCCGAAGAGGATGATGCGCCGCGGACGCACCGAGGCCACCAACCGTGCTACGGCTTCGGGGAGCGACGCGGCGACCGGCTCGGCCATGCCGCGCGGCACCACGAACAACGCGTGCGCGAACGCGTCCGCGACGGGCATCAACCGTTCTTCCTTCGTCGCTCGTCCATGGATCGCCCTCCGACGGCCTGCGCTTCGACACAGGGTAGATGGAACCCCACCCCCCGTCCACCGTTCTCTGTATATCACCGCTGGCGACCGGCACGCGGCCCAGCGTCGTCGTCCAGGTCCTCATGGAGCTCAACGACACCATCCTCCGCTTTGGCCGGCGCTGCCCCTCCGTGGAGCTGCCGGGCATGGGCACGTTCCTGCCCACCGTCAAGGGCGATGGCTGGATCCGCGTCTTCTGCGGGCTAGACCGCAGAAGCGGACCTTGCCGATGGCGGCCGCGTCGAATAACATATACCACATAGTCATTCCGCGAGAGGTCTCCCCATGCCGCAGCTTCATCTGTATGTCTCCGACGAGCTCGCCGAGCGACTCCGGGAGAAGGCGAAAGCGCGTCGGCTGCCTTTGTCGCGCTACCTGTCAGAGGTCGTAGCGCGGGAGGTTGCTCCATCGTGGCCCGCGGGATTCTTCGAAGACGTTCTCGGCGGATGGCAAGGCGAACCGTTGGAACGCACCCCGCAGGGCGAGCCCCAAGCTCGTGATCCTTGGGCCGTTGACCAGCCATGATCCTCCTGGACACGAACATCTGCATTGCCCTGCTCCGTGGGCCTGAGCCCATGCTCACCGCGCACCTGGCGGCGCACGCACCGACGGACGTCCACCTCTGCGCCATTGTAAAGGCCGAGCTGTGGCATGGGGCACGGCGCAGCGGCCGCATAGCAGAGAACTCAAACCTGCTGCAGCGCTTCTTCGAGCCGTTTTCGTCCCTCCCGTTCGACGATCGCTGCGCCGAGCACTACGGCGCGATCCGGGCCGAGCTGGACGCCGCGGGCACGCCGATCGGTCCGAACGACCTTCTGATCGCTGCAATCGCCCGCGCCAACGAAGCGACGCTGGTGACGAACAACGCTCGCGAGTTCGGTCGGGTGGCTGGTCTCCGCATCGAGGATTGGGGCAGATAACGGCATGCTGCGAGAGCTGAGGTCGAGTTCTACAGGCGTATCATGGGGGACCTGTGACATGCGTGAGCTGACCGAGAAGGATTTCGAGCGCGCGATGTCGCGCGCCTTGGACATGGTGGTAGAGTTCACGGGCCGGCGCACGGCACGCGCCGAATGATGCCAGGAGACAAGCAGGCGTATGGTCGCGCAAGTCAAGCGCCGCGACTTCTCGGTCGCTGAGTTCCACCAGATGGGCGCGGCCGGGGTGTTCGCCGACGGCGAGCGAGTTGAGTTGGTCGAAGGAGGGATCGTCGTCATGGCACCGATCGGCGCGGCTCACGCCGGCCTGGTCGATCTGCTCGCGGACCGGCTCAAGGAGCAGCTCGGCCGGCGGGCCATCGTCCGCGTCCAGAACCCGCTGCGGCTCTCGGATGATTCCGAGCCACAGCCGGACATCGCGCTGGTAAACCCTCGGGACGACTACTATACCCGCGCCCACCCTGGACCTTCGGACGTGCTGTTGGTCATCGAGGTCGCGGAAACGTCGCTGGCCTACGATCGCGAGATCAAGGTGCCCGTGTACGCGCGCGCGGGCGTACCGGAGGTCTGGGTGATCGACGCGCGGACGCGGCGGACGCTCGTCTACGCGGAGCCGAGCGGCGATGGCTATGCGGTGGTGCTCGAGCGTGCGCCCGGGGAGGCGCTGGTCCCGCGCGCGTTTGGGGACGTGGCGGTGAGCGTGGGGGGGTAGGCGGTCTGGCGCGGCTCTCTTACGGGGTAACCGTTCAGCCGCTTGTCAGTCACGGATCGCGCTGCCATCGAGCAGAACCGGGAACATTAGTCGGTGGGGTGGGCAGGTTACAAAGGGCACCTCGATACGGTTGTTGGCCTCATCCGATTCTACCACCTCTTGATCGGCGTCGATCAGGACGAAGCCGCCGTCGGGGCTCTGTCTCTTTGGGTCGAGATTGAGCGTCGCGCCCGCCCCCAATCCGCGAACTCGCCACGACGCCCGGCCCGCCTCAGAACGGACTTCGAACGGCCCAGCGTCCGCGCTGCCGACATTGCGCACCGTCACATGGACCGCCAAGCCCCAACAATCGTATAAGGCGAAGCCAGTCAGATCTGGCAACGGGCGGGGCGGGCTCGCTGTCGCGGTTAGCGTCTCCGGTGTTGCAGTCGGCGTCGGGGGAATCGCCGGCGTTGGCCATCCGTCGAGCTGGGGGCTGAAGACGTAGAGTCCGCCGCCGCCCGCGGTGACATACACCAGCCCGTCCTGGACCACCGCATCGACGGCCGCATCGCCTCCAGTCGGGAGGAAGCCCTTCGGTGTGGGAATTGTCGGATCCCGGACGTCGAACACCTGCACGCCACCTGCACCGGGCAGGAACAAATGGCCATGCGCCACGCTGATGCCCGCCGGTGGCGCCTCCAGCGGCACCTTGGCCACCCGAACCGGCTGCTTCGGATCGCTCGCATCGACCACATGTAGGGCATTCTCGACGACCCGACGGTAGTCCGTGTCATGTCCCCACGTGACGACGTAGGCGACGTGCCCTTCCGCAGCCAGGCGCGCCCGGGCGTGCTGAGGGATGAGCCCCGTGAGCCTGAGTGTCGACATCGGAGAGGGGCTTTGGGGGTCGGACACGTCGCCGATTACCAGAGCAACCGCTGCCGGATCAGAAGTCCACAAGTCCGGCGACAGGGCGTAGACCAGTCGCCCTCCGAACGCCACGTCTTGCACGCCCCCCAGAATGGGCATCGTTGCGAGGCGTGCCGGTGTAGATGGGCCAGACGTCTGCAGCAGCCACACCTCATGATTGCCCCAGTCGTGCTCCTTGGATGTGGCCAGCAGCGCGGCTAGGCTGCCCGTGATAGCGACTTGCTGGGGGTCATGAGCCCCATACAGATTGGCTACGACCTTTGGGGCGGCCGGTTCGTTGATCCGGAGAACATGAAGCTCACCACCCAGAACGTCCATGTTGCCCTGGGTGATGACAAAGGCAGCGTTGCCAGCGATTGCCAGCGCGTTGGGATAGTAGTGAACCAGCGTCGTGGTCAGAGGCAGCGGGGCGTCGGGACGGTGAAGATCCAGCGTGAGCACCGCCTCGCCCAAGCTCAGGAGCCCGAGATCGCCCGCTACCGACATCTGCCCGGCGCTGCCGATGGTCTGGACATTAGCTACCGTCGGCAGGCCTGACGACCCGTTGCGGGCATCGAGGACGAAGAGATGGCCATCGTACGTACCGTACCAAAGGTGACCACCCGTCCCCGCCATCCCGGTGGTGGGATCGCTGGTGCGAGGCAGTGCGTGCGATGCGAGCAATCTGGGGGCTGTCGGGTCCCGGACATCCACCACGGCGGTCTCGAAGTAGTTGTGGCCACCGTCACCGCCGGTGAGATACGCCCGGCCTTCCGCCACCGTAACGCGCTCGACGATGTAGATATCGTCGGACTCGAGTCGGACCAGCACAGCTGGTGCAGATGGTATGGTCAAGTCCACGCCGACCAGGGTCCCGGGATAGCCGCCCACAATCCAGGCGATCCGATCATCGATGTACATGTCCCGCAACAGCCAGTCCTTGGGACCCGGATTGGCGAGTGCCGCGACCTCCTGCGGGTGCTGCGGATCGCGGACGTCGATCACATGCAGGATCGGAGTTCCTGGTGAACCGTAGCCGCTGGTTGCCAACACCACATGGCCGGCGACGGCGCCGACGCGTTGCACGTCCATTCGGCCCGCGATGTCATCCAGCCGGCCGGCTGGAGTGGGGGCCAGCGGGTCACCAACGTCGTAACCCACGAGGTCGCCCTCCTGGGTGGCAAGCCACACGTGGTCGCCGACCGCTGCCACGCCCACGCACGTGGTGAGCACCTCCACCGAGCCAAGAGGGGCAGGATGGGCCGGGTCAGTGATGTCGAGGCCGACCAGGCTATTCCCGGCGAGGAGAGCCCAGGCCACATCGGCCCGGGCGCCCACGGCATTGGGATGCGCGGAGCCGATGGCGAGGTCCTGCACGCTGCCGCCAAGGAGGGGGCTGCGCCCGACGATGCGCGGAGCGCCAGGATCGGCGGTGTCAACCGCGACAAGCCGCGGGCCGAAGCCCATCCACAGGTGGCCGCCAACCACGCGCATGACCTTGATCACCCCACCTTCTTGGGCGATGAGCTCGTGGGGTACCACGGGGGGAGCGCCGTTGTTGGTGAGCATTGATGCGAGCGCCGCCGGCACGAGCGCGAGTGCCAGCGTCAGACCAGCGACGAATCCTGCGGACCGTGCGGCCCGCCACGCGACCTGGCCTCGGCGCAGCACCGGGCCGCGAGCCGCTCCAACAGCGTATTGCGCCGTGCTGAGCGTCGGCAAAGTGATCTGTGACATCCCGGCCCCCTGGTGTGAAAGATGGCACCGAACATCTCTCTCAGCAGGTCGCCATTCCCGTACGTTTCCCTACGACGATGCGTCCTCCGGTCGGCCGGGCTCCCTCAACCGGCAATCCGGCAGGAAGACCCGGTGCCGCAACTCGGGCGTCGGCGACGGTGCGCGGGTTGGCGACGCCGAAGGCGTCCTGGCTGCCTGCGTGGGCGTCGCTTCCCGCCACGTCGTGGGCGACGGCGTCGGCGACTCCAGCCCGGTTCCCGTGCCGAACGGGTCGCGGTAGACCAGGATGCGGCTGCGGTTGTGGTCGGACATGTAGAGGTTGCCGAAGCGGTCCAGGGCGCCCTGGAGCGACATCGAGTAGTAGTCGCGCAGGGCGGCGCTGGGCGGGCCGTCGGCCAGGAGGTCGTCGAAGACCAGCGGGAAGCGGGCCGTCGAGAGGCCACCGATGTACGGGTTCACGCCGACGACCATGCGGTCGCGCGTGGCCGGTTCCACCTTTCCGTCCTTGCCGTCGAAGATGGGATCGAACGGCGCGCAGAGCGGCGTGCGACAGTCGGGCTCGCTAAAGCTGCCCATGCGCCCGAAGACGCGCGAGGCTGAAACTCCAAACTGGGTATCAAATTGACCTGTGTCAAACGTGTCCGCGTCCCACATCAGCAGGCGGTGGTTGCCGTCGAACTCGCGGGCGTGATCGGCGACGACGAGGTTGCGATTGCCGTGGAACGCCAGGCCGCCCGGCGCACACAAGCTGTCCTGTGACGGCGACCGGTTGCCGCGGCCGCGGTTGCAGGCGCGCCCGTTGGTGCTTGTCTGGCCAAGCACGATGTCAACGGATGGTGTCTGGTCATGGCCCAGATAGTTGACTCGGAACACCCGGTTGAAATCCCGGTCCGAGGCCCAGACGCGGGTGCCGTTGGACTCGACAGCGAGGTCGCCGATGGCGAGCGAGTCGGACCAGCTGAACGTCCCGCCGCGCATGAGCGGCAGCGGCGACCGCAGCGTGAGGCTTGGCGATGCGCCGATCGTGAGCGGCAGCATGTACGAGTTGATCGTCGCACCGCTGTGCAGTGCCCATAGGCGCTTCGGGAGAGGACCGTCACTCTGGTTGATAACCTCGCCGTCGATCCGCCCGAAGTAGCCGCCACCGCGCGGCGCGGTCTCCAAGTCGGGCTGGCCGACGACGCCGTCGGCCGGCTGGCCGCTCGCCGCACGCCAGGGCTCGTTCCAGAACAGCAGGCGGTCCCCATCAGCGACGATCAGCTGGTCGCCGGCGATGGTCATGCCGTTGACCACGAACAACCCTCGGCCGTCGACCTGGTTGGGGACGCCAGGGTTCCGCGTCGAGCGCAGCAGGAGGGCGTCGGGGTGGATTTCGGTGGCTTCCGGGAGCGGCGCGGGGTGGTGCAGCAGCGCCTGATGCGTCCAGCCACTCTGCAGCACGTTGCCGTCGCGGTCGATGCCCGGGCCGCCCCAGTCGCCTGAGGCGTAGTAGCCCAGCGCCTGCACCACGTCGCGGCCGCGGAAGCGCACGAGGCGGCGGTTGAACGCGTCGTTGACCCAGAGATCGCCGTCGGGGCCGATCTCTAGGCCCGGCGGCCTGTCCATGCCCTCGCCCAGCGTGTAGCTCGCCGCCATCCCGGAGGCCAGCGGCGGCTCGAAGGCCAGGACGCGGCTGTTGTAGGTGTCGGCCACGTACACCACGCCCTGCTCGCTCACGCGCACGGAACCTGGCGCCTGGAGGCGATCGAGCGCCGCGCCGGGTCGCAGGCCCGACAGGTCGGCCTGGCCTAGCACCAGGTCGGCGACCGGCGCGGGAACGCCGCCTTCCGGACCGCGCGGGAAGCGGAGCACGCGGTGGTTCTGCTTGTCGGTCACCCAGAGGTTGCCGTCGCCGTCGATGGCGACGCCGGCCTCGATGGTGCCGATGCCGTTGGGTGGCGCCAGGCAGAGGCTCGCGGCGTCCGGCGGGCCGGCATAGCCGCGCCCCCGGTTGCAGTCCTGCCCGGTGAAGTCCGCCTGCCCCCAGACGTGGTCGGCGATGCCGTCCGTCTCGAACGGCTGGTCGTAGCGCAGCACGCGGTGGTTGAAGAAGTCGGGGACGTAGAGGTTGCCGTCGGCATCCACCGCCATCGTGGCCGCCGAGCCGCCCTCCAGGATGCTGAGCTGGTCGACGCGCAGCAGGCACAGCGTGGCGGCGCTGGGGGCGGGCGGCACGGGATGCGCCTGGAAGCCGCTGTCGCCGTTGCACGCCGCGTGGTCGGCGGGGCCAGGCTGGCCCAGGACCAGGTCGGCCGGCCGGTCGGGGTCCAGCGCGCAAGCGCCGCCGCCGCAGTCCGATTGCGACGTGCACGGGCTGCCGGCGTCGGGCCCGTCGGCGCAGGCCCCGAGGTGGCGCATGCCCAGGACGCGGTTGTTGCCGGCGTCGTAGACGAAGATGCGGTTGGGAACCACGGTGCGGTCGACCAGGACCCCGTTCGGGTTGAAGAGGCGGTTGGCGACGACGCGGTTGGGGCTGACGGTCCCGAAGTCGGGCTGGCCGAGGACGACGTCGGCCCACAGGTCGCCGGCCAGGCCGCGCACCGGCTGCGCGGCGCTCGACGCGGCGGTTCCGGCAGCGCCCGCCGCGGCGAGCGCGACGGTCAGCGCGACGGTGATCGCAGCCGGCGTTCGTCGGGTCCTGGGGGGTCTTCGCGTTGCGGTCACGGGGTCCTCCGGTGTGCGGCCTTGGGCTCTGCTTACATATAGCACCCGTGATGCGCCTTTGTGGACACGGCATCGCCGCGGTCGCGGAATCGGGGCCGCCCCGTGTTCGCGCCTCGTCGCGCGTTCGCGCCGGGATGGCGATCAGGCGATCATGGACGAGCAGTTGCGGCGCAACATAGGCTGCGCCGGAAACTCCGCCCCCAGCCCGTTGTTCTTGCCTGCAACCCACCCCACCGTCCGCGACCAACCTTCGCAGGAGCGCGCACCCATGACCCGCATGACCCCAATGACCGCAACCGTCCACGCTCAGCTCGACACCAACGGCCAGCCCCGCCTCGCCGCGCACCTGGCCACGATGGTGGAGCTGCCGGCGTTCCGACGACAGGTGTCCCGGGACGCGCGGCTCTCGCTTAGGGACCGCAAGCGCATCGTCGAGCAGGCGCTGCTGATGATCCAGGGTCATTACGCCCACCTGCCCCACAAGGCGGCCATGTACGCCATCGACCCCGTCCAGCGCCTCCGCCTGGTCCAGGCGCGGCTGGACCGCCAGGCGCAGAGCGACCTGCCGCCCGCGGAGGCGTTCCACGCCGAGATGGCCGACATCTTTCTCGGCCTCCGCGACCTGCACACCAACTACCTCCTGCCCTCGCCCTACGCCGAGCATGTGGCCCTCCTGCCGTTCCTGGTGGAGGCGTACTACCCGCAGCGCGCGGACGGGCTCAGGCTGCCCCCCCGCTTCCTGGTCACCAAGGCCGCACACGGGTTCGGCGCCGACACCCTGCCGGTGGGGGTGGAGGTGACGCACTGGAACGGGATGACCATCCACCAGGCCGTCGAGGTCAACGCCGCCCGCTACGCCGGGAGCAACGACGCCGCCCGCCGCGCCCGCGGCGTCGAGTCGTTGACCATCCGCCCGCTACGCATCCACCGCCTCCCCGACGAGGACTGGGTGGTCGTCGGCTACCGCGATCGTGCTGGCACGCAGGGCGAGCAGCGCATGCCATGGCTCGTCGCCCAGAACCTCCCGCCCATGGTCGGGGCCAACGACGCCGTCGACGACACGACCACCGCCCTGGCCTTCGACTACGACCTGGACGACGCCAACCGCGCGCGCAAGATGCTCTACGCGCGCAAAGATGTGGTCGAGCACGAGCTCGAGGAGGTGCCGCTGCTGGAAGCGGTCGGAGCCGGGGATCTCGACTCGACGATGCCGGGCGCCTTCCGCGCCCAGCGCATCATCGGCCTGGACGGGGTGGCATACGGCCACATCCGCATCTTCACGTTCAGCGTCTGGGACCCCCTGGCATTCGTCGCCGAGCTCGTGCGGCTCGTCGAGCGGTTGCCGGACGGCGGGCTGATCCTTGACGTGCGCGGCAACGGCGGCGGCCATATCTGGGCGGCGGAGATGGCCCTGCAGGTGTTCACGCCCCACCCCATCACGCCGCAGCCCACGCAGCTGACCACCACGCCGGCCAACGAGACCCTCTGCCGGTTGCACGACCGCGGGCAGGGCGGCATCGACCTCGGGCCGTGGCTCCCGTCCATCCGGCAGGCCGTGGAGACCGGCGCACCGTACTCCAACGCGCACCCCATCACCCCGCCAGAGATGGCCAACGCCATCGGGCAGCGCTACACCGGGCCGGTGGTGCTCATCACCGACGCGCGCTGCTACTCGGCCACCGATATCTTCGCCGCCGGCTTCCAGGATCACGGCATCGGCTCCGTCCTCGGCGTCGACGAAAACACCGGCGCCGGCGGCGCCAACGTCTGGACGCACGGCCTACTCCGCGAGCTCACGGCCGGCCCGAACACCGGGCGCACGCCGTACGCGCCGCTGCCCGAGGGCGTCGACCTCCGGGTCTCCATCCGGCGCACGCTGCGCGTGGGCGCCCTGGCCGGGACGCCGGTGGAGGACTTCGGCGTGCTGCCCGACGAGCGCTACCAGATGTCCCGCCGCGACATCCTGGACGACGCGCCGGACGGCACGCCCGGCGAGCGCTACGGCAACCACGACCTCCTGATGCGCGCCGCCGAGCTGTTGGCAGTGCAGCGTGCCGAGCGCTGGGTGTCGCTCTACATCACGTCGGCCGTGCTGGACGACCAGGGCCATCTCACGCTCGAGCTGGACAGCCGAGGGCTCGACCGCGTCGACGTCGCGCTGGACGGGCGCCCCGGACCATCGATCGACATCGCGCCCGAGGGCGAGGCGTCGACGACCGTCGTCGTGCCGGGCGCGGCCGGCAAGCGGCGGCTGAGCGTGGCCGGGTACGCGGGCGGCGCGCTGGTGGCCAGCCGGCGCGAAGCGCTCGGCCCGCGCGAGGACGGGACATGGGGGATCCGGCAGGGCGCGGCGCTCGTGGCGTCCCCGGCGCACGACGTCCCGGTCGGCGTGCGGTTCCTCGTCGCGACCGGCGCGGCCACAATGGCCAAGGTGGCGGCGGCGGTCCAGGAGGCCTTTGGCCGGGGCTGGACCGTGGCGCCGCTCTTCGGCGACGACGAGCAGACGCCCCGGCTGGCCGGCCACTACCTGGCGGCCGGGCGACTGCGCGGCGCCACTTCCGACCAGCGGCGCGCGGAGGCGTTCGAGTTGTCGCGCAAGCTCATGCGGCAAACCGGCTGGGACGTCCAGCCCGACCTGGCGTCCGCCGCGATGCACCCGCCCCTCATAGAGCACGCCCCCGGCGAGAGCCCGGAGAGCGGCGACTTCGAGCAGAAGAACCACCTCCCGGGGACCAACGTCCCGGGCTGGGCCACCATCAAGCTCAACGTGCCCACCGCCTGGCAACAGGTGCCTGGTCTCGGCGCAGGCATCGCCATCGGGCAGCCCGACACCGGTTTCACCGAACACTGGGCGCTCTTCCGCGACGCCGCCGGCGCGACGTCCGCCATCGACAAGGCGCGCGACCGCGACGTCCTGGACGGCGACGACGACTCGACCGACCCGCTGCGCGCGCGCTGGTGGTGGAAGGACAACCCGGGCCATGGGACCGCAACCGCGTCGGTCGTCGTGGGCCGCCAAGGGGGCAAGGTCATCGGGTCCGCCCCGGGGGCCGACCTCGTCCCCATCCGGGCCATCCACAGCGTGATCCTGGTCTTCGACGGCGACGTCGCCAGGGCCGTGAACCACGCCCGCACGCACGGCTGCCACGTGGTCTCCATGAGCCTCGGGGGCGTCGGGTTCGCCATGGCGCTCCGCGACGCCATCGGGGCGGCCATCGACGACGGCCTGATCGTCCTGGCCGCGGCCGGCAACCAGGTCGGCTTCGTCGTGGCGCCGGCCAACTACGCCGAGGTCGTGGCCGTCGCGGCGACGAACATCCAGGACCAGCCCTGGTCCGGCTCGTCGCGAGGCACCGCCGTGGACGTCGCCGCGCCCGGCGAGAGCGTGGTCGTCGCGCGCGCGCTGAAGTCCCAGAGCGGGACCATGTTCAAGGCTGCTCGCGGGTCCGGCACCTCGTTCTCCGTCGCCCTGACGGCGGGCGTCGCGGCGCTCTGGCTCGCGCGCCACGGCCGCGACGCGCTCATCGCGCGCTACGGCAAGCCCGGCATCCAGCCCGTCTTCGCCAGCCTGCTCCGCCAAACCGCCCGGCGCCCCGCCGGCTGGAACGCCGACTACGGCGCCGGCATCGTCGACGCGGCCGCGCTGCTGGTGGCCCCGCTGCCGGCCGCCGTCCCGCCGTTGGCCGTTGGGGCGCCGGCCTCCGGTGTGGAGCGGCTGGCCGCGTACTTCCCGGACCAATCCCCCGCGTCGGCGCGCGCGGCGCTCGACGCGGTGCTCGCGGACGCCACCCCGGCCGAACGCGCCCTATTCGCGGGCGAGATCGCGTACCACATGAGCCAGTACCCCGAGGTGCGCCGAGCGATGGTCGCCGCGGCCGACGCAGGGCTCGACGAGGGGGCGATGGGCGGGGCCGCGGGCGCAGCGCACGCAGCACACGCCGAGCTGAGGGGGCTCGCTTCGCCGTCGCTGGCCAGGGCGCTGCGCTGATGCGGCGGCCGAGGCGCCATGCGCGGCTGGCGGCCGCGCGCCAGCCGTCGCGTTTCTGGTCGGCATCAGCGACTACGCCGACCAGAGCGTGCCGCTACGCGTCTACGCCCGCGGCGGCTTCCTCTATGGGGACAGCTCGACCGGCACAAAGCAAGGGTGCTTGGGGCGGTTGGGTCACGCTAAACTTGTCCCACGACGGACGATTGAATGCGATTGGAGACCATCGATGACCCATGCCACCCAGTCGGTACTGAGACAAGCGCTGGCCCTTGGTCCCATGGAGCGAGCCGAGCTGCTCGAGGCGCTCTTCCGCAGCTTCGATCGGCGCCGAGCGGACCAGGTGGAGACGCTATGGGAAGAGGAGGCCGAGGCCCGGGTCGATGCGTTCGCGAGCGGTGCGATGGGCGCTGACACGGCCGACGACGTATTCGGCCGGCTCGGCGGGCCATGACGGTCCGCATCGTCGCCGCGGCTGAACGCGAGCTGCGTGAGGCGATCGACCAATACAACGAACAGCGTCCTGGACTGGGTTTCGAGTTTGCCGTGGCAGTCCGGCTCGCCTTTGACCGGATCGTTGATTTCCCCGAGGCGTGGCCTGCGTTTTCGCGCCGGACCCGTCGGTGCCTGGTCGGTGGCTTTCCCTACGGCGTGCTGTACCAGCACGCCGGCGCCGACACGTTGGTACTGGCGATCATGCATCTGCGACGCGCCCCCGTGCGGTGGAAAGACCGCATCCGGGACGCGTAGCACACCGGGCCGATCCTTCTCGCCCGACCCGGACGCCGGCTTCCCCGAATCCAACGCCAGGCTCCACGCCCACGACGGACGTCATGGCTCGGTGCGACCCAACTCTCCATTGACCTCCTTCGGCTACCGCTTCGTCGACCGCAGGCGTTGTGGACACTGTACCGGAGGTCGCCGATTGGATCGCCCTACCGCCCGATCTCTAAGACGCCAGAGGCCTCGGCCGGCCCGCACCCGCCGCCCTCCGGTCGCGCCCCGTACGGCAGGTGCGCCCGGAAAGGCCCGCGCTGCGGTGGCGCGGGCGGGCTCCCGAGCGGCGCGTAGAGGTGGATCCGGCCGGCGGCGGCGTCAGCCACCGCCACCTGGCCTTCGGGACCCAGAGCCAGCGACACCGGGTAGCCGTGGTCATCGCCCACCGGGCAGTCGAAGGCCATCCATGTCGCCACTCGCCAGCCGTCCGGCTCGAAAACGTGGATCCGCCCGGTGACCTCCAGGATGTAGACCCGACCAGCGCCATCCACGGCCAGGTCCTGCAGCGAGCGGAAGTCGTCCGGGCCGAGCTCGAGCTGCTGCGCCCCCCACGCGGCCAACAGCCGGCCGTCGGGCGCGTAGCGCAGGACGCGGTTCCGCTTCAGAACATAGATACTGGCGCCTTCCGGTGATACGGCCACTCGGTGGGCGCCGCCGCCCTGCGGGTTGACCAGCGCCGCTGCTACGCTCCAGTGGCCCAGGTGCTCCCCCGACGCCGCCAGGTGGTGGACCTCCAGCCGCCGGTCATCGACAAGCCACAGCGTGCCGTCGGGCGCCGCCGCCACGTCCTGGAGGTCCAACTCCGAGTACCTAGCCCTGGGCAGCGGCACGCGCCCCGCCCGTCCGCCGCCGGTGTCCATCCGCTCCAGCACGGGCAACCATCCGGGCTCCAGGAGGTACAAGCGGCCGTCCGGTGCCGACTTCACGCGCTCGGCGACGATATCCGTCTGAGGCCGCTCGAGCTCCCGGCCCTGAACGTCGTAGCGGCCGACGCCGATGCCGAAGCTGACGCCGACGCGGTCGCCGATCTCCGCCCCCCACAGCACGTCGTCCCGATCCCACGCCAGGCCGACGCAGCACGCTGCCCCCACTTGGCGCAAGGGCGGGGCGATGCTGGACAGGCGTGCCGGGGGCTCCAGCGTCGGCTCGGCGCGCGGGCGCGGGGGTACCATCGTGTGGGTTGGCCATAGTCACGGCCTGGAACCAGCCCCAGGGCGCTGCAGGATCGTCCGCGGTGTACCAGCTCAGGTCGGGTAGAGCCCAACGGCGTGCCGGCCGCAAGGCCAACGGGTAGGCCGACGGCACCGCCTGGCGGTGGCCGGTGGAGGACCACAACGTGTTGATCGACGCCCCCATCACGTGACCATCGTCCGCGGCCACCGACACCAGGCCAGCACAAGGGCGACTGAGCCCAGGCACGCTTTCCGGAGCGGACGGGACGTGCATCGCGCTGCCTGCGGCCAAGACCGCAGCCATCTCCACAGTACGACAGTCGCGGTAGCTGCCGTCGGCATGGTAGGTCAGCCGAAGACGCGCCATATCAGTGCCCGGGTTCACGACGACGAGCTCGCTTGCCGCGCGTTGGAACGCTTGGGATTGGATCGCAAGAGAATGGAAGTCCCCGAAGACGAGATCTCCGACGGCACCGGCCGGCTCGCCCTCGAGCGCCGCAATGCTCCACTCGCCGCCCCGCGCGACCGAGAACCCGATCGCTGCCACCGGCTTGTCGGCGCGCAACCGCGCAAAGCCCTGGAACGCGCCGCCGAGCGAGTCGAACGACGCGTCGGCCAGGTCGAGGGCCGCGCTCCCGCCGGGCGGCAGCTCGACGCGGCCCTCCCATTCCGGGCGCGCACCATCGGGGTCGAATGGGTAGAGCGCGACGTCCACGCCCACCGCCGTCGACGTCACGGCGTTTTGGACGACGAGCACGGCGCTCTCGCTCTCGGACAGCGCCAGGTAGGGCAGGATCACGTCCACATCCGGCGTGCTCGCCGAGGCCAGGGACAGGCTCTCGATGCGCTGCTCCATGGCGAGCGGCCGAGGGGTCCGGATCACGCGGAGCGATGGGACCTACATGGAGGACCTCCTCGGACGCGACCGCGGTGGGCCTAGCAATACCATGACCGCCCCGCCGGGGGTAGGTGCGAGGCGACGCGGCGATCTGGTGGCATCGGCAGGCTGTCTGGTCACGACGCCTTCATCGTCGTGACGTCGTCCGGCGGTGCATGTGCTTCAGCGCGTGGCCAGTCGAGGCGGTGTCAGGCGCCTCCGGCCGGCAGCGCCGGAAGCCAGAGACGCCGTACACGCGGCTTCAGCGTAAGCACCAGCTCAGGCCGATGCTCGCCCTCGGCGCTCGCGAACGAGAAGTAGTAGTGGTCCCCGGTCAGGTGCTGCGAGGGCGTAACGCGGAGCCCATGGTTGGTCGTGCCCTCGTACCACGCCACCACCAACGCCGTGACGTCCCACGAAGCCCAGCCGGGCTCGCGCAGGTCTTCGCGCCATCGAGCGCTGGCGCAGCACGCTGGCGAGACCGGTTCCCCGCTCATCGTCGTAGGATCCCACGATGACCCATTGCCCATCACCCACAGCGTGCGGGACGGCTGGTTCCTGGGGAGGGTGATGTCCTCGGCGTACAGGCGGAGCTCGGCCAGCCCGACCACATGGTCCTCGGGCAGCGGCGGTAGGGTGAACTCCAAGAGCGCAATGCTGTCGCGAGGGTCCTCATCGTCGTTGCTGACCCAAAGCTGCGGCGCCGTCTCGGCGTCCACAGACGCCACACGCGGGACGCTGGCACTGAGGTCATCGACGGCGACCGAGACGTCCCGCGACGGCCACAGGACCAGCGGGTGATCGCCCGACGACAGCGTGGCGTGTGGGCGCGCCAGCGCAGCGAGCGCTACCGCCAGCCCACCCGCCAACGATGAATCGGAGCGTGTCTGCCGACGCGATCGTTTGGCACCGCCGCGGCGCCCGCCTAGACTCGGCCTAACGGCCACGACCAGGGGCAGGAGGGCCGACCATGGCTCAGTTCACGTTTACTGGGATCGTGCTGCGGGATGGCAGCGTGTACAGCGCCCTCTGTCCGGAGCTCGACGTGGCGTCCGTGGGCAACACGCCAACGGATGCCAGGGAGATGCTGCTCGAGGCGGTCACGCTGCACCTCGAGGGCGCCTTCGAGGACGGCCTGCCGGCCCTCCGGCCCGTTCCTCCCGATGACGATCCCCGACAGGCTTCGCCGAACGCCATCGTCGAGACGTTCCGCTTCAAGGTGGACGTGGCCGTTCACGCCCATGCCTAGTCCCGCCAGCGTGCGGCCCGAGGCGATGCTGCGCGCCCTCGAGCGGGCGGGGTTTGTAAGGGTGAGACAGCGCGGGAGTCATCTCCGAATGCGGCGGGGCAACCTGTCGGTGACCGTGCCGGTCCACCCGGGCGAGCTGCCCCCAACCGTCGTGCGGTCCATCCTGCGTCAGGCGCAGATGTCGTGGGACGAACTTGCCGAGCTGTTGTGAGCCGCCGGGGTGACCGTCGTGAGCCATGCTAAATGACGATCCGCCCAGCCCTTTGCTTGGCTGCAATAGCACTCCTGGCATCCGCCTGCGCCGGCACTCCAACGCCAACACCCGCTCCCACGCCCGCTCCCATGCCCTCACCCGCCCCAGACACCGCTGAGCCGACGCGAGCGACCGCCTCGCCATGGCCGACACCGACACCGAGACCGTCCGTGACGGCCAGCGCAACATACCTTCCGACACGCGAGCCCACGCCCACCCGCATCCCGCGCACATGGCCAGCGCCTGTCGCCATGACCTTGGACCAGGCGGAGGCCGAGGTCCTCGGATGGGCGATTCCCGAGGTCGAGCGGCGAATCGAGTACAGCGCGTACGTCTCCGATGGAGCGCTTGGTCAGATCCTGGGAACCACCTTGCATCTCTACGATGACAACGGGCTCAGCTTCTTGGTGCTCTCGGAGGACGACGATGCGGTCCACAAGCTTGACGAGCGCCTCATCTCGTTGGCAGTCCTACCGACGGGCTACGCGCTCATCGCCGTCGAAGCATCCGAAGCGCGGATGCGCCTCCTGGAGCACGACGGGCCGGACGGTCGACTCGGGACCGACACCGAGGGGATCGCGAGAGGAGGCGATGTTGTTACAGCAGGTGACCGGAGGCACATCTGGGCCGTGTTTGATGCCGCAACGGGCGCCTCGCTCGGAGCCGTGGACCTCGCGCCCACCGGACCGGTCGCGCCCCTCTCCGCCGTACCCACCCTCTCTGCGGATCAGATGCGGCCGGCAACACGGGTGCCCATGCCAACCACGGAAGCTGTGATCTGGGATCCGGCGACGCCGACGCCTCTCACTGAGGTGTCCCACCAGCGCGTACTGAAACCTGGTGAAGTCCCGCAGCAGGTAGCCGCCACCGCGGCCAGGCTGCCGATCGTGGCTGGCGCGTGGTGGCGCTACCGCACGACCGGCCTCCAGGACGATGTGTACTGGAAAAGCTCAGAGACGACGGTCACGGTCGTGGAGAGCGTCCAGATCGCCCCCGACGCCGTTCGCTCGACGGTGCGCGTAGACCCACCAGAGGGTAAGGTCGGCGACGTGGGTTTCTTCAGCAGCTACGAGCCACACTACTATCTCCTGCCGAACGCGCTCATCGGCCGTGTTCAATCAAATCCAACGCTGCAGGAGCTGCGCGACTATGCGGCGCAGGTCGCGCGTGCCCCAGCCAATCCGGAAAGGGTGGCACAACCTCCTGCCCAAGACATCTTCCTCTCCACTTGGCGAACAGGCGACGACCCGAACTACTGGTGGCACCTGGCGGATCTGCGCGGGATCGACACGCCGGCCGGCACTTTCCAGGACTGCGCCGTATTCGAGCGCATCTTCGGCATGCGGGTGACCGCCGCCATCTGGCTCTGCCCGGGCGTCGGCTTCGTGCGCGCGGAGATCCCGGTGCTTGGATCGATGACCAGCAACTGGATTGGCGTCCACGAGCTGGTGGAGTTTCACATACCGGAGCAGGTTCTAGTTCCGTGATCGATCGCGGCCGGTCGCTGCGGGCGACGGCGGCGAAGAATCGGCATGTCAACCAGGCGGGCGATCGACCGTCACGACCTCGATGTGCGAGAACCGCGTGAAGTCTCGGTCCTGCGTGAGCAGGCGCGCGACGCCTTGTTCCCGGCACAGCGCGGCGATCTGCGCGTCGAACGCCAAGTTGCCGCGCGCGTCGCCCAACAGAACGGCCTCCGCGAACAGCGACGGATAGCGCGCTCCGGGCGACAATACCCTGACCGACGGGCTCTCGAGCAGGTTGTCGATGGCTGTAAGGGCCTGCTCTATGGTCGAGGGGGGGTTCAGAACGCGGGGGTGGGTCGCCACGCGAACGAACTCGCCGAGGCAGAACACGGGAATGGCCCAGGGCCGATTGCCCTCGGCAAGGTGCTTCAGCCAGCCGAGCGCGTCCCGATGCTGCGGGACGCCCTTGCGATGCGCGTGGATCAGCACGTTCATATCGACGGCGATCACGACCGAACGTCCATGCGCTCGTACAAGGCATCGCGATCCGCGAGATCCACGCCCGATTGAGCCCCGCCGGGAACGACGGTCCAGCGCAGCGTGAAGTCAGCGCTTTCCATACGCCGCTCGCGTTCCAAGAGCTCGCGCAATGCCGCTTCGATGATCGCGGTGATCGTTCGCCCGGTCGCTGCCGCCCGCTGCATGATCTCGCGCATCACGCCATCATCCAGGTTGAGCGTCGTTCGCATGCAGATGAGCAGATGGGTAGCACCGACGTCTGCCAAACCCGGTGCACGGACGCCGCGACGCCGTCGAAGGACCGGCATCTGGGGCTACGTGGCGTGCCCCTCGTCGTCCACGATTGGCAGCCAGCCACACCACGGGCTATGCGCGCCAGCGTGACATCCTGGACGGGGACGACGACGCGACCGACCCGCTAAAGGCGCGCTGGTGGTGGAAGGACAACACGGGCCATGGGACCGCCACCGCGTCGGTCGTCGTGGGCCGCAAAGGCGGCAAGGTCATCGGGTCCGCCCCTGGCGCCGACCTCGTACCCATCTGGGCGATCTACAGCGTGATCCTGGTCTTCGACGGCGACGTCGCCAAGGCCGTGAACCATGTCCGCACGCGCGGCTGCCACGTGGTCTCCATGAGCCTCGGCGGCCGGCGTCGCAGCGCTCTGGCTGGCGCGCTACGGCCGCGACGCGCTCATCGCGCGCTGCGGCAAGCCCGGCATCCAGCCCGTCCTTGCCAGCCTCCTCCGCCAAACCGCCCGCCCCGCCGGCCGGAATGCCGACTACGGCGCCGGCATCGTCGACCTTGGCCGCAAGCGTGCCCCGGCTCCCCAGCCCCGCCCCATCACCGCGCCCGGGCGAACCCCAGGGGCAGGTAGACTCGCGGCGGCGCGCTCGGCCGCTCGAAGGTGCCGGTCTCGCGTACCACGCGGTGGTGGCGTTGGAAGAGGTGCTCCGCGCGCACCGATGTCGCCTGATCCAGCCCCCAGCCCGCGCCCGTCGGGACGTCCGCCGGTCGGAAGGCGAAGCGGCCATCGTCGCCCGCGACCACCGTGGTGCTCGGGCGATGCCCGTCCGAGAGGCCGAACGTCAGCTGGACATGGGCGCCCGGTGTGGCCAGGCCCAAGACGCCGTCGCGCGCGCTGACGTCGAAGTCCAGCGGCGGCACGGCCAGCTCGGCGCGGTCGCCGGGCACCGCCAGATCGAGCGCGTCGCCGCCCTCGATAGCCCGCCCGCCGTCGAAGCGCAGCTCGAACCGGCCGTCCGCCCGCGCAACGGCCCGTGCATCGGCGGCGGGAGCGCCATCCCGCGGCGACAGCCTGCCGTCCACGGCGGCCCCTGGGCTCGTCCGCCCGGCCACCACTCCGGTGCCCAGGAGCACCTCGGCCTGGAGGCCGTAGGCCACGGCGTACGCGCCGTGCAGCTCCGGCACAAAGGTGTCGACGCGCAGCCCGTAGTCCGCGCGCGCACCTCGTTCGAACCAGCGCGCCAGGTCCAGCGCGCCGAGGCCGTCGGCATTGGTCGTGACCTCGGTGCCCACGCTTACTAGGCTATCCCACCCGGCCGTGGCCTCCGGCATCGTCGCGCCCCAGCAGTCCAGGATCGTGGCAGGGTACTTCACGCGGTGCGCGCGCTCCGGCTGGCCGCGCACGACAATGCGCTGACCGAGCCAATCCACGTCCAGCGCCAGCTCCGGGAGGACGAAGCCGACGTCGTGCTCCCCAACCTGTCCCGACAGCCGGGCGCCGGCCGTCAACGCCGGCTCGTCGCCGGGCGCGGCTACGTAGAACTGCCCGTCCGGACCGGTGGTCGCGGCCAGCCGTATCGGGGCCTGGCCCGCCGCGCCGGCCACTTCTAGCGCCACCGCCGCGTCCGGGTCGGCGTAGCCGCACGCTTCCACGCCGCCCACCTGCGCCACGACCAGCGGCAGCTGCCGCCGCAGCACGACGAGGTGCCCGGTCGGCAGCGCCAGCTCGACGGTCACCCGCGCGCCGGCGACCAGCGTGTAGACCTCGTACACGTCGTCCTCGAACGGCACCTCGACTGGGTGCTCGTCGAAGTCCAACCGGAAGCGGTCGTCAGCATCCCAGGTCAGGCGGTCGTCCCAACGCCCGAAGTCGGCCGCGCCGGGCAGGTGACCCTGGCGCCGATCGCTGTCTAGGCGCATGGCCGTCCCCGGGGGCGCCGCCATGCGGCCGACCAGCGCGTTGGCGGCAGGGTCGAGCGCCAGCTCGAGCGCGGGCACGACCAGCACCGCCGGCTCGGCCATCCCCGCACCGGATACGACCATCTCGTCGCCGGGCGCGATCGGCAGGCGCTCGCCGTCCTGCCGCAGATCGACGGCGAATGCCCCATCCAGGCCGGTCGCCACGCGCAGCTCGGCCCGCGCCTGGCCCGCCCGACGCCACGTCGCCACGCCCTCGGCACCGGGCGCCATCCGGCCCTCCAGGCGGGCGCCGTCCAGCGACAGAACCAACCACGACACCGGCACCACCGTGCGGAACCGCAGCGCCCCGTGCTCCAGCCGGAGGGTCACGCGTGCCCCGTGGACCAGGTCGTAGGGCGGGTCGTCCGGGGTGCCCGCGGCAAAGTCCAGCGCGAACGACCCGTCCGCGCCAACCGTCCCCGCCCGCCCGCCTGAGCCGAACGGCGCCCGGTGGACGACGTCGGCGCGTACGGCCGTGCCCGCTGGGATCCCCGCGTGGCCCGCCACCCGGTCCGCATCCAGGTCCGCGGCGGCCGCGACGCGCGGCACGTCGAACGCGAACGGGACGCCCGCCACCTCGCCCTCCAGCCGCTCCCCCGGCAGCGGCACGGCGCGCGCGCCGAACGGATCGCGCAGAGGATCGCCGCTGTAGACGCGGCGTGCGAAGGGGTCGGTCTCGATCCGGCTGCGCCACGTCGCGGATGCCCGCGCGCGGCCGTCAGGGCTCACCAGGCGCACGGCGGCGTGCTGGCCGCTGGGGACCTCCAGCCACACCTGGCCGGTATCCAGCTCCAGCGTCGCGCGAAAGGCCACCCAGGTGGTGGTAAAGACGTCACCGTTCGGACGGACCAGCGTCAGCCGACCGAAGCTCCCCGGCGCCAGGTCGTGGCGCCCGCCCAGTTCGATCGCGAAGCGGCCGTCGACGTCGACGGCGACGTCCTCCGAGCGCGCCACGACCTCGCGGCCACCGAAGACCTCGGCGCGCACGGTCCCGTCCAACGCCGAGCGGCCCAGGATCCGATCCGCAGCGACATCGACGTCCGGGACCAGCACCGGCATCTCGACGCGCAGCGGATCGTCACCGCCGCCCTCGTCGATGGCCAGGACCGTGCCGGGCGTCAGGGCCAGGTGGACCCTGCCGTCTGGGTCGTATGGGCCGCCAGAGAGGACCAGGTCCAGCGCATAGCGCCCGTCCGATCCGGCGGTGGCCGACCACTCGTGGAGCACCGCGCCCATGGCATCCAGCACGCGAACGCCGACGGCCGCCGCCGGGGCCGTCACCCCCGACACGCGGCCGACGTCCAGCTCGACGACGAGGCTGCGGGGCGCCTGATCGGGCGCGGCCCGCAGGGCGGGCGCGGAGGACGTGAAGGCCAGGCCCAAGGCCAGCGCAAGGACGCCGACGACGGCAGCGGGGCGAACGAAGTGGGACGGGCGCATCGGCGGGCTCCTCTCGGGCGCATGGGCACGGCACGGAGCGGCGCATCGAGCGCACTCCGGGATGCCGCCAGCAGGCGCGGCGCGCATCGGACCGACGGGAGCAGAACTCCCGCCGCGCCGACGGGCTAATCTGTGCCAATCCCGGCAACCGTAGCGGGCGGCGCCGCGGAGGGTCAAGGCGTTCCCCGGGCCGCCGCGTCGGCGCGGGGGTGCGCGGCGCAGATCCAGACACCCTCGGCGGCCAGGAGCATGTGCGCCCTCCTGTCCAGAAAGTGCTTCCACGCACTTGCAAGGCGCGCACAAGGGCGGGGCGATCGCTTCCGCCCGCACACGGCCCACGGAACGCTTTCGGAACGCCCCATCCGTACCCTCGCAGGCGCATCGGGGAACGGACGGTCATCACCTTGCCCTCTTCGCGCTGCCGCCGTTACACCACTTCGTGCCAGGGAGGGTTCCGCATGTCCATGCCGCGCATCGCGACGCCCAGCCGCCCGTTCCCCTAAGCGCCTGGCGTCCACCGGTCGGGGCTTGATCGAGGTGCCGTCGAACACGCCGCAGGTCGGTGGAGCGCTTGGCGACGCCGGCACGACCAAGCCCGGCGCCCCCAGCGACGTGTCGCCATCATGGCGCCATCACCGTTGCCGGCGCCTTCGCTAGCCGTATACTGTTGCTGCGGTAGAGCAGTCGACACGGCACCGACGAACCGGCGGGAGCGATTCATGACCACGATCCACACGATGGTCGATCTCATACGGGTCCTCGATCAGCACCCCGAGTGGCGCGCCGAGATGCGGCGCCTCGTGCTGTCCGACGAGCTGCTAACGCTCCCGGAGATCGTCGAGCGCCTTGGCGAACGCATGGAGCAGCTCACCCTCCGCGTCGACCAGCTCGGCGAGCGCATGGAGCAGCTCACCCTCCGCGTCGACCAGCTCGGCGAGCGCATGGAGCAGCTCACCCTCCGCGTCGACCAGCTCGGCGAGCGCATGGAGCAGCTCACCCTCCGCGTCGACCGCATCGGCGAGCACGTCGAGGCGCTCCTCGCCAGCCATCAGCGGATGCTCGACGACATCGGTGGCCTCAAGGGCAAGGCCCTCGAGGATGAGTATCGCCTGCGGGCACCGTCGTACTTTGGAAAGCTCCTGCGCAAGGGCCGCGTGGTCGACTCGAACGAGCTCTGGGACGCGCTCGAGACCGCGCTGACGGCGGACGAGCTGAGCGACGCCATCCTGGCCGACGTGTTCGTCCGCGGCGCGGTTCGCGACCGTGTTCCCGCCATCGAGGTCGTCCTCGTCGTCGAGGTGTCGTTCGTCGTCGATCGCTCCGACGTCGATCGGGCGCGGCGGCGCTGCGAGCTGCTGCGCCGTGCAGGTCTGCTGGCCATTGCGGTCGTCGCCGGCGAGCGAGCCACCGACGGTGCGCGACTGGCGGCCGAGGAAGCCAACGTCGTCCTGGTGGAGCGGCACGAGCCGTCGCATTGGGACCTGGCGCTGCGCGACCTGGCGGCTTGAGCGACGCGTAGGCGGCGTGCCCTTGACGCGGTTCACCGCGTCCCCATCGCTCCACGCGGCGCTCTGCGATGGCCCCGGCGAGGCGCAGGCCCCCGACCTGCGCCTCGGCGCGGTGGATCGATCGTGCCTCGCCTACCCGGACGTCGCCATCCCGCGGGACGAACGCTTCGCCAGCATGGTGCTCGGTCCCGCGCCCCGATGAGCGACGCCGACTACCGCTTCGTCGACCGCTGGCGCGTGCGCGGCGCCCTCGAGGAGGTGGCCGCGGTCCTCTCCGACGCCGAGGCCATGGCGCGCTGGTGGCCGTCGACCTACCTGGCCATCCGCACCCTTGCGCCCGGAGGCCCCGAAGGCGTCGGCCAGGTCGGGCTGGTGCACGCCAAAGGCTGGCTGCCGTACGAGATCCGCTTCCTGTACCGGGTCACCGACGCCGACCCGCCCAACGGCTTCGGCCTGGACGCCGTCGGCGACCTGACGGGCCGCGGCGAGTGGGCGCTGCGCCAGGACGGCCCGGATGTCGCGGTGACGTACACCTGGGCCGTGCACAGCGACAAGCCGCTGCTCCGACGGCTGAGCTGGCTGCTGAAGCCTATCTTCGCCAGCAACCACCGCTGGACGATGCGCCAGGGCGAGGCGAGCCTGAAGCTCGAGCTGGCGCGACGCCAAGCCGCGACCACCGCCGAGCGCGCCGCGGTCCCCGCGCCGCCAGGGCCCGTAGGGCGGCTGCCCGCGTGGTGGCGCACCGCCGTCGAGCGGCTGGCCGTCTTGCGCACCCGCGTCGAGGCGGTGGTGCCGGGCGACGTCGAGCGCGTGTGGGCGTTCGTCGCCGACCCCGCGAACGACCTCCGCTGGCAGCCCGAGATCCGCGAGCTGGCCATCACCTCGGCCGGCCCGCTGGCCGCCGGGTCGACGTTCCGCGAGGTGCGCGTCACCGCCGGCCACCGGCTGGCGTGGGACATGGTGATCACCGAGCGCATGCCCGGGCGGCGGATCGCCATCGAGAGCCTCCGCGGCACCGTCCCGTACCGCGGCTGGCGCGATGTCGCCGCGGCGCCCGAAGGCGCGGCCGGCGTCCCGGGCCTGGCGACGCGCATCGTCGAGGCCGGCGAGGCGCGGCTGCCCGTTTGGCTCTGGCCGCTCAAGGGGCGGATCCGGCGCGCGTCGGAGCGCGCGACGACAGAGGCGTATCGGGCGCTGGCGCGGATGCTCGCGGGCTAACGGGCCGAACGGCGTCATCGCGCTGGACGTGCTCCGCGTCGCGATCCCGCCGGCGGCGGTCTATGCCAAGGTCCCCCTGGATCTCGACCCACCGCGATGATCGACGCCGACCCGCTCCACGGCTTCTGCCTGGACGCCGCGCGACACCCTGGGCGCAGGCCGGGGTTTGGCGTCGCCGTTAGGCCCGCCTAGACTCGGCCCGACAGCCACCACGAATGGCAGGAGGGTAGCCGTTCACGCCCATGCCTAGTCCCACCAGCGTGCGGCCCGAGGCGATGCTGCGCGCCCTCGAGCGGGCAGGGTTTGTGAAGGTGAGGCGGCGGTGCGCGTCGCCATCCAGGGGTCGGAGCGGCCGGCTTGCCATCGCCGATGGGCCATCTGGCTCTGCCCCCCACATGCGGTAGAACCTATCACCGCCATCGAGCCGGAGATGCCGTAAGCGCGGCTTCAGCGTCAGGATCAGCTCAGGCCGCCGGCCGTTCACCCACTGGCTGCAAGCCACTCCGACGGGCTGTGCGCGCCAGCGCGAGTGACAAGCGCAGCGTCCCAACTGATCAACGAGGCATCGGCCATGGCTGCGGTCGCCGCGTAGATCGCATCGGCGCCTCGGAGCAGCAGGCGGGTCCCCAGCTCTGCCGATGCGTCCATCAGGCGATCGGTCATGGGGTGAAGGGTCAGCATCGGATGGGCGCTCAAGCGCCCCTGGGCAGCAAGGCCTGCTTCGGCATCGCCGGCACGTCGCGCCACGGCACATGCGGTCTCGACGAGGGCGAGCGTCGGGCAGGTCAGGAGCACGCCGTTGCGAGCGACCGAGACCAGGAAGTGGACGCTCGGCTCGTGAAAACGATCGCGTGGATCGTAGGCAGCCACCCATACGTTCGCGTCGACGACGAGCACGGGCTACGACCCGTCCAGTCGGCCGCGATCCTCGTCGATCAGCTCGGTGGCGGTTGGGCCGTCCGGTGCATCGGCGAGGGCATCGCGGCCCATCCGAACCCAGGCCGTCAACCACTCCTCGGCCGTCTGCGAAGACGGCGTCGCCTCGTCCTGAGCAAGCCAGGCCCGGTACAACTCCTCGGTAACCTCGCGGATGGCGCGCCCCTCCATGGCCGACTTCGCCTTGACACGCCGGTAGAGGTCATCAGGGACCTCGATGGTTGCCTTCATGTTTACAGGTTACTGGTTTCCTGTATTCCTGTCAAGGCGGCGGTGCGCATCGCCGTCGACGGGCCGGAGCCTGCGGCGTGGGCGGGGCGGGCCGTGGCGCCGTGGGTGTGGCTGCCGTGGGCGGAGCGGAGCGGGCGGGAGTCCAGCAACTCGAGCACTGGTCCAGGGTGGTAGAATGAGATGGCTACAGCGTGCCGCATGCGAATCCATGCCCACGGCATTCGAGGGGGTCTGGCATGTTCGAGCGCATCATTACCCGCGCTGAGGTCCTTGGCGGGAAACCCTGCATTCGCGGAACGCGGATCAGTGTCGAGCTCATACTGGAGTTGTTCGCGTCGGGTGCTTCGCGCACCGAGATCTTGGCGGCATATCCCCATCTGGTCGTCGAGGACATCGAAGAAGCGATGCGCTTCGCTGCCAACTTTATCATCGTCGCGCGACGACAGTACGACCGAGTGCACATTCGTGTGCGGGAGCACTCGGGCTAGGTCGCCGTCACGCTGGCGGAAGTCCAGGAGCATGAGGTGCCCATCGTGACGATCCGCCCAACCCGCTCGTGGCTCGCGATGTGGAGTTTCACATACCGGAGCAGGTGCTGGTGCCGTGATCGATCGCGGCCGGCCGGTGCGGGCGACGGCCCTCGGGCCGGGGTCGCCGGAGACGGCTTTGCTCGCGCTCTCGGGCACCCAGCGTACCGCCGCCACCGCGGTGGCCCAGGAAGGATCGATCGCGGTGCACGATCCGGCACAGGACGACGGCGGTACTCGCAGCGCAGCCAAGTTCTCACTGAGCACGCCTTCACGATCTCGCGCGGGAGAGCGTACCTGAGCGGCGCGTTGGTCTTTCTGCGCGATCCCGGTGGCTCAAGCGTCGGGCACGCCATCACCGAGCGCGAAGCGGCCGATGATCGGCCAGCGGAAGAGCACGTCGTCAACGGCAGGGTGTCCGCCGACGTGGTGGGCGACAAGGGGGTGTCCGTTCGAGGGATCGCGACGCGTCGACACGATGCCGATGTGGGTCATGCCCAGGCCGAGGTTCCAGGCGACCACGTCGCCGGGGCGATAGTCATCGGCCACGGCCGAGATCGGTAGGACACGCCCCTGACGGGCGAAGTACACCATGAGGTTGGGGACTCGTCGGTGGTCGATGCTGGCGTCCGGGCCGTCCACGCCCCAAAGCTGCGGATACTCGCCAAAGTCGATGAGCATGTCGCGGTGGACCAATGTTTGAAGGTCAACGTCCACGTCGCGATACGCGCGGATCACAAGATCGGTGCAAACGCCCGTGTCGAGCGGGACGTCGCCGCCCGGATAGGTGAGTGGGACATACGCCGGGTCGTAGCGGATCGGTTCGGCGGCCCAACGCTCCGCCGATAGTGCCAGAGCATGTCGCTGCGGGCTTGGCTCGATCGCGTTAGCGACGGACTCCGCATGGTGATCGGAGGTGGTGCTGCGAGCCGCGCTGTCCGCGACGAGGCGATCGTAGTCACGATCCCACTGGTGGAGAAAGACCATCGCCTGCAATCGTCCCGCTCCACTCCGCGCGAGACGTCGTGCGGGCGGCATGGCCATGACCACGGCGCCGGCCACCGCGAGTGTGATTCCGAGCCATGCGAAGCGCTGAGCCGTGCGAGACCTGAGCATGCGCTCAGGATAGCGCTCATGCCGGCGCTGGCTCAGGCTGCTTGACACATTCCGGTCGTGTATCGCCACCTCGACTGACGCCTGCGTCGTCAACGCGCCCCCCACGGAAACCACACCCGATACCGCCCCACCGACGCCGTCCCTCTGGGCGTTGGCGTGTTCTCCAACCCTGGCGTCCCAGACGTCGCCGTGGGCGACGGGCGTTCGCCTTCGGTTGCGCTCGGCTGCGGCTCCATGGTCGCGCTCGCGCTTGCGGTCGCCGATGGCATGGCCGGTGTGGGCTCCGGGGCACCGGGGTCGGCCAGGAACCAGCCTGCGCTCGTGTCGTCGCCCGCGAAGAAGCCCATCAGCATCTCCGCCACCTTGGCCCGCCCGCTGTCCGATGGGTGCGTCCCGTCCTGCTGGAGGTCGGTACACGCCCACGTCAGGCCGTCGGCGCGCGGGGTCAGGCCGTCCGCCCAGAGGTACGGCCCCCACAGCAGCACCGGCGCGCCCGCGGCCGGGTCGAGCTCCGGGGCGCCGCCCATCTGGCGCTCGATCAGCCAGCGCACGGCCAGGGCCGACTCGTACGCGTACGGCTCGGGGTTCAGCGCGGTCGAGGCGTAGCCGGCGTAGATGCGGCTGCTCAGGTAGACCAGCGCCAGGTTGGGGAAGCGCTCCCTCGCGACGGCCACGACGCCCTCCAGGTCGTCCGCAAGACGCCGGGCGGCGAGCAGCGTGTCCGGATTGCGGTCGGCGCCGGGCTGGCGGTTGGCCTCCTTCAGCCAGATGGCCTGCACCTGGTCCGGCGTCGCGCCCGCGGCGCCCAGGCGCTGGTCGACCACCGTCCAGAACCGCGCGCTGGGGTCACGGATGTCCGCGGCCGTCTGCCCGCCCTGCGCGCCGTCGACCACCGATAGGCGCGGGCTGACGCGCGGGTCCCGACCGACCGTGCGTACGAACGCCGAGAACTCCTGGGTCGTGTTGGACATGCCGACCGACAGCAGGACGATCTTGCCAGCCCCGTCCGGCCCCCCGGCCGCGTCGCGTGGTACCACGTGCGCAGCGGCGGCCAGGGCAGACGCGTGGTGGGCGGGCGGTGGCGCGTTCAAGCCGCCTGGGTACAAGCCACCCGGCTCGCCCTTGTGCGTGCCCGCGCCCAGCTCGGTTAGCGGGATCATGCCGGTCTGCGTGACCGTGCAGTCCGCCGCGCGGGCGACGGGCGGGTGGGTCGCGGCGACGGCGATGGCCAGGGCGGTCGCGGCGGCAAGGACCCTCGGGGCGCGAGCGAGAGCGGGCATGGCGTACCTCCTGGTGCAGCGGGGCTTGAGGGGGTTAACGTGCCAAGCGCATCGAGGAAAGAGCGACGGACAGGGAACATCGGCGCCGGGAACGCGCCATGCGGGCGAGCGCTACGCCTAGCTTCCCGGAGATCGCGATCCGGAGGGTCGCGGGCCATGCGACGACCACGCGGCCAGGAACTCCGCTGGCGTCGCGACGACCACCGAACCCGTGACACCTGCGGGGAAGTGGCGCGCATTGCCCGTGATCAGCGTCGCGCCGGCCGCTGCCGCCACCTCCAGGAAGGCCGCGTCGTCGGGGTCTGGGAGCGGCATAGGCCAGGGCGGCGCGGTCACCCCGATGCCGTCGCCGGCGATGAACGCCAACAGATCTTCGATGGATCCGGGATCGAACCCGAAGCGAGCGCGCCGAAGCACGCTACGGTACTCGGCCACCAGCCGATCGTCGTAGGCGGGGACGAGGTCACCGGTCAGGACGAGGTCGACCACGCGCGCCGGGTTGCCGAACGGGGAGATCAGGGCCGATACGAGCACGTTGGTGTCCAGGACAACGATCACGGCTCGCGTTCGCGGCGCGCGGCGGCTATTTCGGCCTCGATCTCGGCGGCCGAGAGCCGGTCCGCGCCGGAGTCGGCCGCGCCTCGGCGCATCCGGGAGACAGCGACCTGCGCCCGCGCTCGGCGCAGCGCCTGAAGCGTCGCATCCACGTCGTCCCCGTCATCCAAGCCGACGAGGACGGCGATGGGCCGTCCGCTGGTCGTCAGGATGAGGTCCCTACGTGCCCGGAGCCGGCGCCAGATGTCGGCAGGTCGAAGCCGGAGGTCGCGGACCGTAATGAAGTCCATCTTGCTCTCCCGTGACACAATCGTCCTACGGAAGTATACCGCCCGCGGCAACGCCTCGCCAACGCTGGTCCTCTCCGAGCGACGCGGCTTCCCGCGTCCTCGCCCGGCACCCAATGTACCACATGCCCACCGTCCCGACAGCGACGATGGCCGCCGGGCCACAGCTCGCGCACGTCTTGGCCACTACCCCACCCGCTGCCGCAGCGCCTTCGCCCGTGCCTGCAGCGCCGGGTACGCGTGGTCCGCCAGCAGCCGCTCGGCCTGCTCCAGCGCCTGCTCTCCCTCCGATCCGCCGCCGCGGGCCAGGGCGACGTCAGCCTGCTCGAGGTGGATCGTCGTCTCGAGGAACGGTGACTGCAGGCGGGCGGCAGCGTGGGCCGCCGCGTCGAGCAGCAGCGCCGCCTCGCGCAGCCGACCCCGGCCGCGCTCGACGCGCGCCAGGTTGGCGCGCGTGTTGGCCACCTGCTCGAGGTTGTCGTGGCGCTCGGCCTCGGCCAGGGCCTTGCGGAACCACGACTCGGCCTGGTCCCAGCGCGCCTCGGCCAGCTCGATCTCGCCCGCCGTGCTGAAGAGCCACTGGCGGGCCGGCGCAAGGTCGGCCCGTTCGGCCAGCGCCAGGCCCGCGTCTCGGTGTACCTTGGCGGCCGACAGGTCGCCGTCCAGCAACGCGTGGTATGCCGCGTTGTTGTGGGCGATGGCCTCCAGCAGGCTCTCGCCAGCGGCCTGGGCGAGCTGGATCGCATCGCGGAACGCGGCGCGGGCGGCGGCCAGGTCGCCCTGGCGGGCGCGGAGGTTGCCCAGCTCGAACTGGCTCTGGGCCAGGAGCAGCGGCAGGTCGTGCTCGCGCGCCAACCGGGCCGCCGCCAGGAAGTGCCGCTCGGCGTCCTCGATCGACTGCCCGCGATCTTGACCGCCCGCGCCGAGCAGGATCCGCCCGAGCGCCTGGGCAGCGGGCGCGTCGAGGCCCTCCAGGTGGGCCATCCCGCGCTCTGCCCAATGCACGATCTGGTCCGGGTGGCCCATGCCAAGAAACGTGCCCGCCAACCCAAGGCTGGCCTCCGCTGCCAGACGCGCATTCCCGGCCGCCTCGAAATCCTCGTAGGCTTGGCCAAACGCCTCGCGCGCGCCCGCGGCGTCTCCGGACCGGACCCGGGCTCGAGCGACGTCCAGCCGCCGCTCTGGCGCCGGGTCGAGCGATAGCGCCTCCTCGTACAAGGCCACCGCCTCGCCGGTCGCCGCCTGGACAAACGCGCGCTCGCCCGCCATGGCCAGATAGCGCGCGGCGGGCTCGCGCTCCCCGGCCGTGGCGTGATGCCGGCCCAAGCGTCCAGCGACGACGCCAAGGTCGGCCGAGTGCGTATTGGCTAGCGCTTCGGCGGCGCGGCGGTGCAGCACCGCACGCCGGGCAGCGCTCAGGTCGTCGCGCACGACAGCGCCCACCAGCGGGTGGGCAAAGGCGTACTGCCCGCCCTCCTCGGCGAGGATGGACGCGGCCACCAAGGCGTCCAGCGCATCCAGAGTCTCGTCCTCGCTGCGGCCGGCGGTTCGGCGCAGCGCGCCGAAGTCGGCGTCCGGCTCGAGCACCGCGGCGGCCTGCAGCACTTGCCGCGATGCGTCGTCCAGGCGGTCCAGCCGGGCACGGATGGCCTCAGCAAGCCGCGGCGGCACGTCCCCGCCGCCGATCAGCGCTAGCTCGGTGAGGAACAAGGGGTTGCCGCCGGCCAGCTGCCGCAGCCGAGCGGCGACGTCGCGGCCCGCGCCGAGCGCATCCAGGAGCGCGCCCGCCGCCTCGTCGTCCAATCGCTCCAGCGCCACGCGCTCGGCGATGCCCTCCCGCTCCCAGCCGGCCGTGAGCGCGCGCAGCAGCGCCGGTGCTTCCTCCTGCCGGTAGGCGACGACCAGCAGGAACGGCTCGTCGCGCAGCCGGTGCACGGCAAAGCCTAGCCAGCTCAGCGTCGTGTCGTCCGCCCAATGGACGTCATCGACAAAGGCGACCAGAGGCCGCCCGTCGGCGGCTCGCAGCACCTGCGCCAGCGCCTCGAACAGCCGCCGGCGCTCCTCCTCCAGCGGAAGCTCGATGGGCGGCCGGAGTTCTGGGCGGCGCAGCCGCACATCGGGCAGCAGGCGGGCGATCTCGGACAGCCAGAGCGGCGCCAGCGGGGAATCCGCTGCCAGGAGCCGGCCGAACGGGTGCGGGCGGGATAGCAGATCGACCACTGGCACGAACGGCAGCGCCCGCGTGCTGGCCAGCGCCCGCGCCTCGGCCAGCACGGCCCCGTTGGGTAGCGCATGAGCCGCCTGGCGCCACAGCCGCGTCTTGCCGATGCCGGGCTCGCCGGTGATCATCACCACCCGCGCGCCAGGTCGACCGGCCGGCGCTGCCTCCAGCCGCTCATCCCCATCCGCTCCGCGCTGCTCTCGGGCGCCTTCAGCCTGCCCGCCGGGCAGGCCCGCCGACGACGCCACGGCGCGCGCCAAGACCTGGAGCTCCGCTCCACGGCCCACGAACGTGCCCGTCGCCCCCGGCCCGCCGCCATCGCCCGGCACCGGCACCCCCTCTTCCGGATGGCCCGTAGGCAGCCCCAGCGTCCCCGCTTCCACCGCAGCCGCCAGCGCCTTGGTCTCCGGGAGCGGCGGGACGCCCAGCTCGGCGTCCAGCGCCTGCCGCAGCCCCTCGTACGCTCGGAGCGCTTCGGCGCGCTGTCCTGAGCGAGCCAACGCCTCGACCAGATCGCGATGCATCGGCTCGTGCAGCCGATCGACCTGGAGCGCTCGCCGTGCGGCGTCGGCCAGCCCGGGCCAGTCGCCGGAGCGCCGCCGCGCGTCGGCCAGCGCGCCGAGCACGCGCAGCTGGCACGCCGCGCGCCGGTCGCGCTCGGCAGCAAGCCACAGCTCGAAACCGGGTGCGTCCTGCACCTCGATGCCGTCCAGGAACGGGCCGCGGTACAGCGCGGCCAGCGCGGACAGCGCGTCGGCGGGCATCGGAGCCGGGGGCCTCGGCCGGCCGTCGACCATGCCCCCCGCGCCCTCCTCGAACGCGCGAAGGTCGACCCAGACCCCTGGGGCAAGCGCCAACCGGTCCGCCTCTGCCACTACGACGCCGCGGCCGAGGTCGCGGCCGATGGCCCAGAGCGCGTTGCGGAGGTTCTTGCGCGCCGCCTCGGGGCTGCTCTCGGGCCAGAGCAAGTCGACGATGGCGTCGCGAGCGACCGGTTGGCCCCTCGCGGCCAGATAGCCGAGCACGGCCAGGGCCTTGGCGTTGGCCAACGCAACCGGGTTGCCATCCCGCTGGAGGCGCGCGGCGCCGAGGAACCGAAGCTGCAGCGAGGCCATCCGCCATGCTCCTGCGGCCGTCCGCGCGGAAGGCCGGCGGCCAGGGACATTCTAGTGCGCCCCTTGGGGAAAGGACGCTGCCGAGGACGCTGCACGGGACGCGTCCTCGGTAGGCTGGGGTCATGAACGACATCCGGAACGACGAAAGGAACACGACCATGACCTGGCAGATCGACCCGGCCCATTCGCAGATCCAGTTCTCGGCCCGCCACATGATGGTGAGCAAGATCCGCGGCGCGTTCACGCGCTTCGACGGCACGATCGCCCTGGACGAGGCGCGGCCCGAGCGCACCCAGGTGGCCATCACGATCGACGCGGCGAGCATCGACACGCGGCTCGAAGCGCGCGACACCCACCTGCGCAGCGCGGACTTCCTGGACGCGGAGCGCTACCCGACCATCGAGTTCGTCGGCCGCCGCATCGAGCGCACCGGCGACGACCGTGCCCGCATGGTCGGCGACCTGACGATCCGCGGCGTCACCAAGGAGGTGGCGTTGGACGTGGTCTATGCCGGGCAGGCCAAGAGCCCATGGGGCACGACCAGCGCCGGCTTCAGCGCCAGGACGACGATCCAGCGCAAGGATTGGGGCCTCAACTGGAACCAGGCCATCGAGACCGGCGGCTTCCTGGTCGGCGACGACATCGCCATCGACATCGAGCTCGAGCTGATCGAGCAGGCCGATGAGGTGATGGAGCCGGCGCTCGAGCCGGAGCTGATGACGGCCTGACGGCGGACCGCCGCCTCCGCCAAGAAGCGATGCACGCACGCGGTCCCGGTGAGGTATGCTCCCGGGGCCGCGCCGCTTGCGTCCGTTCAGTCTCGGGCTACACTGCACGTGCTCCGGCCCGTGCGTTCGCGGGCCTTGGGAGTCGCAAGGAGAACACCGATGTCGCTGACCGCGCGCGAGCTGTGGGGCGTGATCCACGGCCTTGGACTGGGAAGCCTCTTCCTGCTGGCTTTCGGCGGCGGGCTCGCCGGGCTCTACAGCCTGCGGCGAGACCTCCTCACCGAAGCCGGCCTCCGTGAGCGGATGCGCCGACTGAACTGGGGAGCCTGGGGCATGGCGGCGGTCGCTTGGGCCACCGTGATCTCGGGGACATGGAAGGTCTATCCATGGTACCGGGCCACGCCGCCGGAGGGGACGACGGACCTCATGGACTTCCCGCGCTACCGGCTGCTGGCCAGCGAGGCCACCGCGGGCTGGCACTCGTTCGGCATGGAGTGGAAGGAGCACGTGGCTTGGATCGCCCCGATCCTGGCTACGGCCGTGGCGTTCATCGTGTGGCGCTACGGCGATCGCCTGGCCGATGACGCACGGCTGCGTCGAGCGGTCACCATCATGTTCGTGATGGCCTTCCTAGCCGCCGCCGTCGCCGGGGTTTACGGAGCCTTCATCACCAAGGCCGCACCCGTCCTCTAACAGGAGCTCACGCCATGACCGTTCAGACTCGATCGATGCCCAACGGCGAGGCGGTGGCCGCCATCCTGGCCGCCACCATCGGCTCGTTCGCCCTCGGCGTGTTCACGTTCGGCGCGGAGCTCAGCGCCGGCCTCAAGACCGCGCTGACCCTCACCACGGCGGTCGGACCGCTCGGCGGCAAGACGGTATTTGCCGTGGTCATTTGGCTCGTGGCCTGGCTGGGCCTCCACCAGATGTGGAAGGGCCAGGACAAGGACCTGAGCCAGTGGCTCCGCGTCTCGTGGGTGCTGCTGGCGCTCGGCTTCGCCCTGACGTTCCCGCCGATCTTCACGATGTTCCACGCGGAGTAGCCGTCGCTCGTGCGGGACCTGCCCGCGGTCGAGGATGGGGACGGACCGCCTTCGCGGCGGTCCGTCCCTCCCGTCAGACCTTCACCAGCGTCACCCGTGCGTCGTAGGAGGCCGCGCTGCCGGCGACGAGTTCCGTGATCACCGCGTTGGGCACGGTCGGGTCGAGGGCGACGACGAAGTTCGGGTGCATGCCCCTTCCCCGCCGCTCGTCGCCGGTGACCGTCTCGCCGTCGATGATCACATCCCGGGCTCCGTACGCCCAGTGCCCGAAGTGATGCGGCAGGGCGAGCACGCCGGGCCTGATGCCCTCGATGGGCTTGACCCGGGCCACCATCTCCGCGGTGCTGCCGTCGCCCAGCTGTACGGAACCCTGGTTGGTCCGGGAAGACAGGCGGACCTGGTCGCCTTCCTCGAGCCCCAGCCGGTTGGCGTCGAGCGTGTTCATGGACAGGACGTTCTCCGGGTAGGCCGCTAACGCCCAGTAGGCAGCGATGGTGCGGGTGTGGCCGTGATGGACGTCCTTCTGACTGATCAGGGCGAAGTCGAAGCCATCGTCCGGCAGCTCCCGGCCGAGGAGGTCGCGAGCAGGTACCCACCGGGCCACGCCGGAGAACCGCTCGCCGGTCATCGAGTTCGTGGCCTTGGCGACGTTCTCGGCGTAGATGCCCATGACTCCCTTCGGGGGGTGGGCCTGGTGTTCCCCCTTGTAGCCATCCGCGAAGTTCTCGAAGCGGCCACCGCGGTTCAGGACGTACACCACCTTGCGCCAGAGTTCCGGCTTCACCGCCGCCTGCCACTTCTGGAGATCGAACACCGACGGGGGCAAGTGCCGGCGGCTGCGCTCGAAGAGCAGGATCTCGTCGTCCTCGCTGTCCGGGACGGCGGCGGAGCCGTCGGCCTTCTCGCCGAAGGCGACGTTCGCCACGCGCTTGAGGTAGAACTCCTCCGGGCGCCGGAAGTGGACCCCGTCACCAAAGCCATCGGGGCCGAACCCCGGCAGTCCCAGCCGCTCGGCGATGGCCAGACAGACGGCCTCCAGGGAGATAGGCATCTCCTCCCCGAAGACGGAGACGGTCTCGGGGATCGGCGCGATCGTGGGCTGGCGCACCTTCAGCATCTTCTGCGGCGCCTCCGGGATGCCGCCGGGCAGGCCCCAGCGCTCCCAGATGCTGATGTCGGGGAAGATGTAGTCCGCGTACATGGACGTCTCGCCGATGACGACGTCGCTGGCGATGAACAGGGGTACCTTCCCCGGATCCTTGATCGTGTCGATGATCATCTGACCGCCGGGGGAGGCCAGCACGGTGTTGGACATGTAGGTGAACAGCGCCTTGACCGGGTACGGGTACGCCTCCAGCATCGACGGGTAGATCTCGTGGCGGAGGGCACCTCCCGGAATGGGGACCCAGGGCCTCCTGGCCGGATAGTCAGCGAACACGGTGGAGTCCTCGTACTTGGTGCCCTGGCGGGTGAGCATGATGCCGAAGCTGCTCAGCTTGCCAGGGTGCAGCTTGGAGACGTCGTAGGGCTGACCTTCCTTCGTCCCCATGTCGTCCCACTTGCCGCCGCCGCTGCTGGCGCCGCCCACCCAGCCCACGTTGCCGATCAGGACGTTCAGGCCCCAGATCGCCATCGTAGAGTGGAAGGAGTTCGAGTGGGCGGTGACGCCACGGTACTCCGCCGTCGAAGCCCGCTTGCCGTGGCTGGTGAACTCCTCGGCCACCTCCTGCACGTCGCTCGCCCGCACGCCGGCGATCTCCGCCCACTCCTCGATGCTGTGGGAAAACGCCTCCTCCTTCAACAACTGGAGCGAGCTCTTGACCCGGAACTCGCCCACCACGCGGTCGACCCAGAGGTCGCCTTCGGCGGGGTGCTCTTCGTCGTTCGGGTCGAAGGCCACGGGCTGCCCGTCCATGAGCACGACGTAAGGGTCGAACTCCCACTCCTTGCCGTCCTTGGTCGCCCGCTTCTCTGTCTGCGCGACACCAATCTCCGACGCCCTGAGGAAGCTACCCGGTCGGCCCTTCGCGTCGATCTTGACCAGCCAGGTCGCGTTGGAGGACGTGGGTTCGTGGTCGGCCTTGGCGGCCGCCTTGTTGGCGTTGCGCAGGTAGACGGCGTCATACCGCTCCTGCTCGATGATCCAGCGGGTGATCCCCAGGGCCAGCGCCCCGTCCGAGCCGGGCTTCACGGGCAGCCACTTCCAGGCCTTGGCGGCCATCTTGGATAGCCGCGGGTCGGCCACGGCCAATTTCAGCCTCCCGCTGGCGAGGCCGTCTGTGATCCTGGCCGCGATGGGGGTCGTGGCCCGGGCCTCGAAGAAGTTGATGCCGAAGGCGAGGATGAACTCCGTGTGGAGGGCGTCCGGCGCAAAGTCCTTCTTGCCGCCCGTCCACTTCCCCTCCACGAACTCGTGGCTCATCTCAGCGCGGGCCTGGTAGAGGGAGGCGGAGCATATCGAGCCGCCGGCGTGGTACGCGTTGGCGGTCCCGAACGCACCCTTCAGGAATCGATTCAGGAACGCCTCCCGGCCCGGCTCCTGGCGGCCTGCCTCGAAGACCAGCTGGTTGTTCCTCGGGCCCAGGTCAGGATGGTCGGGGTCGATGAGCGCCTGGAGGTGGTCCGCGTGATCCACCTTGAAGCGCTCGACGAGCTGCTGCTTCTTGTCCCTATCCTTCTCCGCCAGGATGCCCTTCACGTCGGCGGCCATCTTCTTGGCCAGCTCAGGGTCCCGCAGGACATAGATGTCCTTCAGACCCTCGACCTGGCGGTCTTCCTCCCCGGGGACGGCGGCGAACAGGTTGCCACCGTTGACGATCTCATCGATCGCCTGATCGAAGGAAATGGTCACCCAGCGGCTGGACCCGCGCGGACCGGCGCGCTTCAGCACCTTGCGGATGCGGTACGGGTCGTAGATCAGCTGGATGCTGGCCTGGCCCTTCGGACAAAGGCGACCATCCACGGCCGCGGCCGCGGCGGGCGATGTCTCGTAGGGCAGGTGCGGCATCAGGTTCTGCGGCGAGTAGCCGCTCCCGTCCACCTTGGCAACCACGCCGTTGATGACCTTCACCTTGATGGGGCAGAGGACATTGCACAGCCGACAACCGCTGTAGATGATGTTCTCGGGGTTCGCCAAGGCGTACTCCGCCGCGGCCCTCGACCGTGGGCTGCCTGGCTTCCCCACCGCATCGATCAGCCAGGGAAACTGGCTTGCGCCCAACGCGCCGGTGCCTAGCAGCGCCGATGTCTGGATGAACTCCCGGCGGTCCATCGGTCCGACGCCTTGCTTCTGCTTCGCCGTCATGACGAGACCTCCTTGTGGCGGCCCACCAGGGGCAGCACCCGGTAGCCGACGTAGAACAGGGCCACGCCGAGCATGGCCACGAAGAGCGATACCTGCCATTCCATCATGCTGGGCACGTAGTTGAAGGTCAGCCGCGGATCCGTGAACGCCTGGTCGATGCCCGAGAACGCCGGGGTGACGAAGCCGGGGATGACGATGTTCAGGCGCACGGCCATGTACGTCAAGGCCACCAGCAGCCCGGCGACGCCCAGGCGACTGGGCTCCCGCGGCCAGCGTATCAGGAGGAAGAGCGGCACGATGGTGCCCAGGAGCAGATGGAAGATCCAGAACACGTACCAGAACGGGCCGAAGAGCACGGTCTGTAGCAGATCCAGCTCGTGGCCGACGCCATACCAGAACGGGATGGAGAACTCCGCCCACTCCAGGAGCACGTCGAAGGCCAGTAGCGCCAACACGACCCGGCCTAGCAGCGTGAGCATCTCGCGCCAGGCGGCGTCGTGCCGTGGCCAGGCGAAGGCGCCGAGGGCCAGGAGCAGGGCCGAGCCCGAGACGAGGGCGCCGGTCAGGAAGAAGATCGGGTACAGCGGGCCGAACCAGTATGGGCGGGCCACGATCGAGCCGAACAGGGCGCCCATGCCGCCGTGGAAGGCCACCGCCAACACGACGCCGAAGCTTCCAAGGATCCGCAACCGCCGGTGGTCACGCTCTACGGACGCGGGGCTGGTGTCGGTGTCGCCGAGACACACCAGCCGGGCCAGCCGCCCGCGCCAGCCCTCCACGCCGGCCAGCGCGGCCATGTCGGCGCGGAGGGCCAGCCATAGCTCGGTGAGCAAGAGGAGGAAGTAGGCCATGTAGAGCCAGATCACCCAGGTCATGAGCGAACCGAAGTTCGGCCGCAGGAACACGTATATGAAGCGCTCCATGTGGCCGATGTCGAACCATGCGCTCAGCATGGCCAGGAGCAACGTGACGAGGGCGGTGAAGAGGGCCAGCTTGCCCACCGGCTCCAGCTGCTTCACCCCCAACACGTAGGCCAAGGACGACAGGAGGAAGGCCCCCGCCGAAAGCCCGATGAAGTAGATGTCGACACTGATCCAGAGGCCCCAGACGACGTAGCTGCCCAGTTCGGTGGGGCGCAGGCCGTCTGTGAGCCTCAGGACGACGCCGTATGTCCCCACGGCGAAGAGGACGAGCCAGACCAGGGTGGCAAGCCCGCGTGCGCGTTTCATCACATCCCTCCTCGTCTTCTCTAGGCCAGGTAGTAGACCTGCGGATCGGTGCCCAGCTCTTCTTTCAGCCGGATCACGTTCGGCATGCCCATCAGCTCGTGCACCAGGCTGTCCGGGTCGTTGCCATCGCCGAAGTACGTGGCTTTCCCGATGCAGGTCGTCACGCACTCGGGCAGCATGCCGGCGTCCAGGCGGTGGGCGCAGAAATGGCACTTCCGTGCGTTGCCCTCCGGGGAACGGCCGTTGCCGCGCTCCCATTCACTGCCATACTCGAAGGCCGGCGCGGCTTCGTAGACCGCCGCCTGCTCCCGGCCCAGCGTGCCCGCGGAGGCCACCGCGGTGCCGTCGGTGTACTGCTGGCCAAAGTCGAAGGTGCGGGCGTTGTAGGGGCAGGCCGTGATGCAGTAGCGGCAACCGATGCAGGCGTCGTAGTCGATGGCGACGATGCCGTCCTCCCGCTTCCAGGTAGCCGCCACCGGGCAGACCGGCACGCACGGTGGGTCGTCGCAGTGCATGCACGGTCGCGGCAGGAAACGGCGCGTCACGTGCGGGTAGCTGCCCATCTCCTGGTCGATGACCGGACGGTATACAACGCCGGGCGGCAGCTTGTTCTCGACCACACAGGCGATCGTGCAGGCCGAGCAGCCGATGCACTTGCGCAGATCGATCACCATGGCCCAGTGCCGGTCCTTCATCGGCTTCTCGTAGGCGCGCCTGAGCTCCGCCTGCATGCGCACCACCACGTCCTCGTCGCCGTCGGCCGACAGCGTGCCGGCCTGCACGGCCGCGACGAGCTGCTCGACCGGGACGTCGGGCACGCCCAGCCGGGCGAGGTGGCGCACTCGGGCGTCGTTGAGGCTCTCGAGAATGTCCTGCTCCACGCCCGCCGCGGGCCGCATGCCGTCGTACTTCAGCCCGTCGATGGCGGCCGGAGCACGTGCCGGGGGCGGAGCAGCCCCCTTCGTCGGCCGGGGCAGCACCGCCGCGCCAGTGACGGTTGCGGCGAACATCCACCCGGCCCGCCCGATGAGCCTACGCCGGTCCAGCCCCTCGTCCGGGGCATCGGGTGCTGCGGTTGTTACGTCCCCGTTTTCCATGCGGTACCCCCTCAAGAGTGTGACGCTCACGATCCAAGGTGGGCTGCGCCGAGCGGCTGGCGGGCGAACTGGAAGTCCGCCATGTCCTCCAGGGTCGTTCGGCTCAGGAATTCCAGCTGCCGCTGACGTTCCAGCTTCCAGAAGGCGTGCGCCGGGCAGCCCCGCTCGTCCGAGCAGTCGGCGACGCCCAGCATGCAGCGCTCCTGGACGATCGGGTCATCCAGCGCCTCGCACAGGTCGTAGAGCGTGATCCGGCGAGGGGAGCGCGCCAACGCGACGCCGCCACCGATGCCCCGCTGGGTCGTGACGAGCCCGCGGCGGGCGAGCTGTTGGATGATCTTGGCGAGGTACGCGCTGGGAACATTCACCGCGCCCGCCATCTCCCGCACCAGCATCTGGCTCTGCCCGGACCCTGCCAGATAGCCCAGCGCCGAGGCGGCATACCCCACCGATTGGACGAGCATCGGGTTCACTCCGTGTCTACAAGACAACGGGAGTATAAGACCCGATGGTCCGCTTATCGATGGCACATTCGCGCACGCCGGCGTACGCGATATGGCCTACGTGGGCGCGTCAGGCGGGCAGAGCGGGCACCCTGTGCGGCGTCTCCAGCATCAGCGCCAGCACCGGGGCACCTGCCGAGGTGAAGCCGGTGCCGGCCGGGAGGAGGAGTAGCGCGTTCGCGCTCGGCTACGGGCACTTCGCCTACGGCGCGCGCGACGTGACGGTCGACGCCACCCCAACCCCCACCGGGCATGCCACCCCCGTCCCGCCGATGCCGCAGTACCCGCTCGGGTTCTTGGCCAGGTACTGCTGGTGGTAGTCCTCGGCGTAGTAGAAGGGCCCGGCCGGCGCGATCTCGGTGGTGATCGTCCGGCGCCCGGCGGCCGTCAGCGCGGCTTGGTAGGCGTCGCGCGAGGCCTCGGCCGTCGCCTGCTGCGCGGGGGATGTGGTGTAGACCACCGAGCGGTACTGCGTGCCCACGTCGTTGCCCTGGCGCATGCCCTGGGTGGGGTCGTGGCCTTCCCAGAACAGGCGCAGCATGGCGTCGTAGCTGGTGACGGCCGGATCGAAGATCACGCGGACGACCTCGGTGTGGCCCGTGCGGCCGCTGCACACCTCCTTGTACGTCGGGTTCGGCGTCATGCCGCCCGCGTAGCCGACGGCCGTGGTGAATACGCCGGGTGCTGGCCAGAACAGGCGCTCGGCGCCCCAGAAGCAGCCCATGCCCACGATCGCCTCCTCGAAGCCCGCCGGGAACGGCGGCTCGAGCGGGTGGCCGTTGACGTAGTGCGCGGGCGGCACGGGCATGGGCTCGTCGCGGCCGGGCAGTGCCTCCGCGGGCGAGGGCATGGTGGTCGAGCGGCCGAGGAGCTTGGACAGCATGGCGTTCTCCTGTCGTTCGGTGGCGCGGACCGGATCGACGAAGGGTCCGACGCTCGTACAGTCGCGTGGGGAGCGCAAACGCTACGCGGGAAGCCCCCGCGGCGCGCCCTTCGATCGCGCCGCACCGGCTGGAGCCGCGCTACACCGCCGCCCGCGTCCTCACCCGCCACCCGACGTACCACATCCCGACCAGCCCGACGGCGACGATGGTCGCGGGACCATAGCCCGGGTCGGCCGGGTAGGAGACGCGGAAGACGAACCACGCCGAGAACGCGGTCATCGCCCCGATCAGCGCCACGATGCCGATCTTGGCGTGGCGCGGGATGGTCTTGCCGCTGGCGTAGTACGCGAAGATGGCCGCGCCGAAGAAGCGGTTGGTCAGCGACCAGCGGAACAGCCGCTTGCTGGACATCGAGAACAGGAACGCGGCCGGCACCGCCCACGAGACGGTCGGCCAGCCGGGCACCCAGACGCCGATGATGGCGAAGACGACGAACACGCAGCCCAACGCAGCAAAGGCGCGACGCTTCAACGGGCTGGCGGACACGGCATAGCGCGCCACGATGTCGTCCACCGTGACGGGCGGCGCGCCGGGCGCAGAGGACGCTGCCGGCGTGGTCGGCGCCGGCGGGGCGGGATCGAGATGGTCGAGCGGTCGAACCGGCATGCGAACCTCGGAAGCGGGCCGACTGCGAGCCTCAGAGCGCTCATCGGCTGGGAGCAACTCTACCACGAGGAGGCGGGCTCGGCTGCGTTGGCAGCGCGTTGCGCGGGATTGATGGCCGCGGCGGATGCCGGCGAGCGCGCGGTGGTCGCGCCCCGCTCACTAGAACGCGCGTTCCGTCCCCCTTGTCCGGCCTTCCCGCAAACGCTATCCTGTCTCACGTCTCGCGGCAGCCACCCACGCCTGGAGACCCTCCGTGATCCAGACCACCGGCCGAGCGACCGCCCGGCGATTGCCCGCTGATGCCGACGCGCCGCCAACGCTCGAGAGCGGCGACGTGATGTCGCGGGCGGAGTTCGAGCGGCGGTATCGGCTGCGGCCGGATCTGAAGAGAGCGGAGCTGGTCGAAGGAGTGGTCTTCGTGGCTTCGCCCCTTCGGAACCCGCATTCCGTCGCCACCGTGCTCGTCGTGACGTGGCTGGGCCACTACATGGCGCGGCACCCGGACGTCCATGCCGGCGACGGCGGCACGGTCCGCCTCGACCTGGACAACGAACTCCAGCCCGACGCCTTCCTTCGCGTCAGCGAGCACGCGGGCGGCCAATCGCGCATCGACGACGATGCGTTCGTCCAAGGCGCGCCCGAGTTGGTCGTCGAGGTGGCGCACTCCAGCGTCTCGCGCGATCTCCACGCCAAGAAGCGCGTCTACGAGCGCGCCGGGGTCCGCGAGTACATCGTGTGGCGGATCGAGGAGGCGGCCATCGACTGGTTCGCGCTGGTCGACGGCGCGTTCGTGGCTCGCCAGCCCGACGCGGGCGGGGTCATCGAGAGCGCGGTGTTCGCTGGGCTGCGGCTGGACGTCAAGGCGCTGCTGCGGGGCGACCTGGCACGCGTGATCGACGCTGTGGCGACGCCCGGCGGGTCGAGCGGTTTGGCGTAACAGCGGGAGCAGGGACGCCCGCAGCGAGCGCGCCCGAGCGCCCTCAATGCCCGACGGCCGGTAACATGACCCGCCCGATCCACTCGATCGGCGGCCACGGCGGGGCGGCCGTTGGCGTTGGCGGTGCCTCCGGTCCCATCACCACGAGTCCAGAGCCCGACCCGAGGTAGACGCGCCCGCCCCCCGCGGCCAGCCCGAGGGCTTCCGGCAGCCCGTCGCTGGCGCCGAGTCGCAGGACCAGGCGCGGATCGTCCGGCTCGGAGGCATCGACGACGTCCAGGCGTCTGGTCGAGCCGACGCCCTCGCTCACGGCGAAGAGGCAGGCGCCATCCGCCGCGAGCTGCGCTGCCCCGACTTCGACGCGCGGCGGACCGATCGGCACCGGCGCCCGCGCGTCCGTGACGTCGAACGCATAGAGGGCGCTGTACGAACCGGCAAACACGTGATGGCCGACGAGGACAGCCGACGAGATGGCGTTTGGAAACGGCACCGAGGCGATCGTCCGGGGTTGCTCGGGCGAAGACGCGTCGAGGACGCGGAGCGCGTCGCCGTCGAACACGTAGAGCAGGCCCTCCACGACGATCACCTCGCCCGGCCGCTCCAACAGGCCCTCGGCGCGCGGCTGCATCGGATCGGCAAAGTCGAAGGCCTGCAGCCGCTGGTTCTCCCATGGCTGGGAGACCGGCACGTCGGAGACGATGCTGTTGACCCAGGCCTTGCCCGAGTCGGCCGCCAGGCTCAGCAGGCCGCCGGCCGTTCCGATCACGCCCAAACGCGACGGCGCATCCGGCGGCCGCAGGGCGAGAGCGGTCAGCGTCCCCGGCCAGATGAACCACCCGCTGGCCGCATAGGCCCGATCGCCGTCGAGCACCACCGCTTCGGGGGCGTCGGGCAGGAGGGCGTGGCCGCGCAGCCGTGGGGCAGCCGGATCGGTGAGATCCACCGACTGCAAGCCCTCCGAGGTCCCGACGAACGCGTGGCCGTCCCCCAGCGCGATGGCGGACGAGGCGCGTCCAAGGGTGTGGAACGCGCTGACGACGACGGGCTGCGCTGGGCTGCTCACGTCGACCACGTGCAGCGCGCCTGCCGCGGCGACGAACAGGCGATCGCCTGCCAAGCGGAGGTGGTAGGGACCCTCGCCGGGAAGCCGGACGGTGGCCACGAGAGCGGGCGCGGCGCCGCGCACATCGTACACGTGCAGGCCGTCGAGCATGCCGGTCGCGAACGCGCTGCGGCCGTCGGCGACGACCGCGGACAGGCCGGCGGGCGGTGCCTCGGCCCCGCCGAGGTACCGCGGCAGCAGCGGGTCGGCAACGTCGAACGCTTGGAGCCCGGTAGACGCAGCCGCGACGTAGGCCGTGTCGCCCACGATGGCCAGGCCGTTGATCCCGGGGATCATCTCGGCCGCCCCGAGATCGCGCGGCGCGGCAGGGGCGGAGATGTCGAAGAGGCGGATGCCATGCACCAGACGCCCCGTCGCCGCCTCGACGGCCCAGTCGGCGATGACGAGCAGGTCGCCATGCGTCGTCAGCGCGGGCCAGCGCCCGATCAACGGAAACGGGTTGTCCTGCACGATCCCTGCGCCCTCGCCTTCGCCGAGGTCGATCGTGAGCAGGTGGTTGGGCACGGCCACGAACGCGACGTCGCCGTGGGCGACGAGCCCGCGCACCTCGCCCGGAAGCACCAGCCGGCCCAGCAGCTCGGGAGCGCGCGGGTCGCCGATGTCGTACGCCCAGACTTCGGGCTCTCGGTCCAGCCCGGCCAGCAACGTCGAGCCCGACACGGCGAGGTGGCCGACATTGCCGGAGAGCTCGAGCGTCGCGAGCGCCGCCAGCTCCGTGCCGTCGGGCGTGGTCGCCCCGGCTTCGGGCCGGACGTCGATGGCGTGGACGCGGCGACCGACCGCCAGGTACGCCACGTCGCCGTGCACCGCAAGGGCGGACGACCAGCCGCCGATCTGGGCAACCGGATGGAGCTCGCCCGGGCAGGCGGTGCCGGCGTCTTGCGTGATTTCCACAGCAGCCATCCGGATGTCGCCGATGGCGAACGGCACGGCGACCACGGTGGACACGGTCACGGCCATCGCGAGAACCGGCCGTGTCCAGCGTCCAGCAATCGGGTGAGCAACACCTTGCAGCGCCATGGGGGCAAGGTACCACGCCAACGATCGGTCGCGCCAGAGGCGTCGCGCGCACCACGTTCAGAGCCAGGGCGCGTCCACGCGCGGGCGTTGCCCTGCCCGCGGTCGGCCCAACGCCGGGATGCCGGGAATTACCCAGCCGACTACCGCCCCGCGCCGGCCGTCACGGTGAAGTCGGCCGAGCCGCCTCGATCGCCATCCGGCTCCGCCGCGGCATGCCATCGCCACACGCCCGCCGTGCCCGGCACCTGGAACGCGGCCGTGGCCACCCCGCTGCTGGCGGCGGCCATCGTGCCCAAATCGTGGCGCAGCAGCGTGCCGGGCTCCAACGCCCAGTGCATCACGCTCCGAAATTCCTGGATGCCGCTGATCCGGCCCGTCCGCTCGACGCCCGCCGGGGCGCTGCTCGGGTCCACGCTCGTCGGCTGCACTTTGAACAACCCGCTGGTGCAGGCGACCAGCTGGACGTCGTCGAACAGGAACGTCGAGGCGTCGCGGCGGTTGGTCACCGAGGTGAGGGCGACCTCCAGGGATCGTGCCACCGGCACCTCGTAGGCGGACAGCCGCCACGCGTCCCGACCGGCGAGGTTGGAGAGGACCTCCAGCGGCGTCGTTCCGTCCGCCGTGACGGTGATCATGTCGTAGGCCTTGGTGTTGGTGGCCGCTTCGGCCGAGCTCATGTGCCACGAGTACACCAGGTACGCCTTGGCCGTGTCCGCGGGCAGGTTGACGCGCTGGCTGAGCTCGGCCGTGACGTCGTTGCGGCCCAGCATCTTGACCGCGAACTTGCCGCCCGAGCGATCGCTGAAGCCCAGCGCCGTCTCGCCGTCGTGGGTCCAGCCGTTCAACCCGTCCTCGAACGTCCCGTTGACCAGCACGTTGCGGCAGCTCTGCGGCCCGTCCGTCGGCCGAACGGTGGGCGTCGGGCTGGGGCCGGCCGTCGGGGGCACAGGAGGCTCGGTGGCGGTGGGGACGCTCGTCGGCGGGATCGGCGTCAAGACCGGCGGCGAGCCGCAGGCGTCGACGCGGACGACGCGGACGGCGTTCATCTCGCCCCAGGCCGCCGCCCAGGCGACATCGCCGTCGGGCATCGTCTGGAAGTCGTCGCGCGCGGCGATGGGCGCCTCGATGGCCACCGGGCCCTCCTGGATGGCGCCCAGCTCGTCGATGACGGCGATCATGTGGCTGCCGCCCGCCGTCCACGAGGCCAGGAACTCGTCGCGGCCGTAGCGCGCCAGGTGCGGGCCGTCCTCGGTGATGCCGTCGGTGTTGGTCAGCCAGTGCGGCGGCCCGATGCCGGCATCGTTGTAGACCTTGATCACCCCGACGTCGGTCCCGTCCGACGGGCTGCCCTCGGGCGAGGCGAAGCTCATCAGGAAGCCGTCGCGGAGCGGCACCCAGCCGCCTAGGCGCGCGTCCGAGCCACCCCGGCCATCGCCGGAGGGCTCGCGGCGGATCTCGGCCTCCTGGTGGTTGAAGTGGAAGCCCGGCTGCGGGTAGGCGTCGGAGAGGCACACCGGGCCGAAGCGGGTGCCGTTGTGGGCCAGGCGCAGGTCCAGGCTGTGGCTGCAGCCCCAATCCCAGCCCTTGCCGCGCTCTTCGATGCGCACGCCCTCGGCGTCGAAGTGCCAGAGCAAGTCGCCCTGGTGCTTGCCCTTCCCGGCGCCGAAGTACTGGGTGTGGCCGGAGTACGCGGCGTACTCGCCGGCCGCCCAGACCAGCCGCGCCTCGTGGCCCCAGTCGTCGACCCACTTGCTGCCGGTGACGGTCTGGGATTGGAGGCCGATGAGGTCGTGCTTGAAGTCCAGCTCGCCGCTGGCGGCGTACTTCGCCATGGACAGGATCTGGCCCTTCACCGTGAGCATGGCCGTGCTGCCGTCGGCGTGGGCCACCAGGCCGCGCGCCTCGTCGCCGGTCATGACGATGTCCTCGCCGACGCGCCGATCGAGGGCGCTCACGGTGGTCAGGTGGACGCTGCCGTCGGTGTCCGACCAGGCGATCTTGGCGCCGCCGCCGGCCGTTGGGGCGAGGTAGATGGGGTACGTGTTCCGGCCGCGGTTGGTCGAGGCGCGCACGGTGCTAGGGGCGACGTCGACGGCGCGCACGCGCACGCGGTCCGGGAGCAGGCCGCAGACGATCTCGGTGGGCGTCGGGGAAGGTTCCGCGGTGGGGGTGGCGGAGGGCTCGGGCGGCAGCGGGGTGGCCGCCACGGTGGCCGCGGCGGGGAGGCCGGACAGCGCGTGATCCGCCATGACCAACGGGAAGTAGGTTCGAAGGACGCTCAAGCTCTCTTGCGCCGGCGAGGCGGGCGCCGCGGCGGCGTCGAGCGAACCGGTGGCCCGCGAACCGACGGCGACGCCCAGGACCATGGCGACGGCAACGATGGCGGCGTGTGCGGCGCGCACGGGCTGTGCGTTCGGATGAAGGCGCATGGGGGTCCCCCGTATTACGTCGAGCAAGCGGTCTGCATACCAGTTTATCACGGATCGTAAGGGCGGGTGCGGCTCGCGCGGCCCACGTCGCGCGCGGCCGGCAGCCCGGCCGCTTGATGCCTTCCCGCTGCGCGGCTACCCTGATCGGCCCGCCTACGAGCACCACCAACCATGGCGACGACCGCGCCCGAGCAGATCCGACGCTTGCTGGACCACGCCGACGGCACCGATCCGTCGGCGTGCGCAGTTCGGTCCGTCCTGCTCACCGAGCTGGAGCGGCTTCGCGTGGCCGCCGGGTTGCGCAAGCACCCCCCGGCGGCGCATGTCGCGCTGCTCGACGATCTGGCCGCGGTGTTCAAGACCCGCAACACGACCCTTCAAGGCTTGGCGTTGCTCCACGCCCGCCATGTGAGCACCGTCCAGCCGACGATGGCCCAGCTCGCGGGGCACGTCGGATGCAGCGACCGGCAGCTTCGCCGGCACCTCGCGCAGGGCGTGATCGAGCTGGCGAAGCTGCTCGACGAACGCGCCGCGGACGGCGGCGCGCGGCCGGGCAACCTGCCCCGGCCGGCAGGTTGCTTCTTCGGCCGCGACGCCGATCTGGCGGCCGTCGACCGGCTGCTCCAGGCCAACCCGGCGGTCGCGCTGCGCGGCCCGGCCGGCATCGGCAAGACGCGCCTGGCCGTCGAGGCCGGCTACCAGCTGCGCGACCGGTTCGCCGACGGCGTGTGGCTCGTCCGCCTGGAGCACCTGGACACGCCCGAGCTGCTCGGGCTGGCGGTGGCCACGGTCGTGCGCTCGCCGGGCGCGTCAGCCGCCGGCGACGATCCCGTGGCGCTCCTGGCGGATCGCCACGCGCTCCTCATCCTCGACCGCTGCGAGCACCTCGGACCAGCGGTCGCCACGCTGCTCGCCGGCTTGGCCGCGGATGCGCCGGCCATGCGCGTGCTGCTCACCACGCGCCGCACCGCGGACGCCCTGGGCGCGGCGAGCTGGCCGATGGCGGGGCTCGACATCCCTTCCGAGGGCGAGGTTGACCCCGCGGCGCTGTCGGCCGTCTCCGGGGTGGCGCTGTTTGCCGATCGGCTGCTCGCGCTGCAGCCGTCCTTCACCATCGATGAGGCGAACGCCGCGGACGTCGCGCGCCTGGTCCGGATTCTGGGGGGCATGCCGCTGGCCATCGAGCTGGCCGCCAGCTGCGCCGCGCAGATGCCGCTGGAGGCCGTCGCCTCGCACCTGGGCCCGTCGATCGCGCGCCGGGCGACGTTCTCGGCGCCGGCCATCGACACGCCGGCGTCGGTGCGCGGGGCCGTCGAGCTGGGGTTGTCCGGGCTGGCGCTGGCCGAGCACGCCCTCCTGGCGCGCCTGGCCGTCTTCGCCGGCGAGTTCGATCTGGACGCGGTGCGCGTCGTGTGCATCGACGACGCGGACGCCGCATCGCCGGTCCCGTCGCCAGCCCTCGATCGGGCCATGGTGCCGCAGGGGCTGGCCGCGCTCGTCCGCGGTTCGCTGGTCATCAGCTCGCACGTCGGCTCGAGCGTCCGCTTTCGGCTGCTGGAGGTCATGCGCGCCTACGCGGAGGACATGCTCATGCGCGGCGGCGAGGCGGACCGCGTCCGCAGGCGGCACGCCGAATACTACGCGGCGCTTGCCATCGCCTCGCACGACGCGCTTGGCGGCGAGGACGCCGACGCCTGGATGACGCGGCTGGCCGTGGAGCACGACAACCTCCGCTCCGCGCGGCGCTGGCTGCTGGTCCACGAGCCGGGCCTGGCACTCCGGATGACTTGGCGACTGGCCTACTTCTGGCAGATCGCCGGCCAGCTCACGACGGGACGCCACGCCCTGGCCGACGCCCTGGAGGTGTACGAGGCTAGCGGTTCGGACCTGGGATCGGAGGATCGTCAGGCGGCGCTCTCCGCCGCCGGCACGATGGCCCGCAAGCAGAGCGACTTCCCGGCGGCGCACCGCCAGCTCGCGGCGGCCCTCGCCCTGGCGCGCGAGCGCGAGGATCCGGCGGCGCTGGCAACTGCGCTGCGGCGGCTCGGCAACGTCGTCGAGGAGCAGGGTGATCGGGATGGAGCGGCCGGCCTCTATGAGGAGAGCGCCGCGGTGAGCGAGGCAAACGGCGATCCTCACGGCGTCGCGGCCGCCCTCAACAACCTGGGCATCATGGCGGACCATGTGGGCAATCACGAGGAGGCGGTGGGCCACCTCGAGCAGTCGCTGGCCCGCCTCGAGGCGCTGGGCAACCTGTGGGCGGCCAGCGTGGTCCGGTCCAACCTGGCGCTCGCCCTGAGCCAGCTCGAGCGATGGGACGAAGCGCTGGCCCACTACCAGGCGGCTCTTGAGACGTCACGCCAGCTGGGCGACCGCGTGGGCATCGCCTCGATCTTGATCACCATGGCGTTCATCGAGCGCTCCTGCGGCAGGCCGGGGCGCGCATGGGAGCACCTGCGCGGTGCGCTGCGACTGGTCGACGACACGGGCGATCGCCAGAAGGCCGGCGAATGGTTGGACCAGGCGGCGCGGCTGCTCGTGCGGGCAGACCAGCACGCGCTGGCCGCCAACGCGGTCGGCGCCGCGGATGCGCTCCGCGCCCGATGGGGCATCGAGGTGATCCCTAAGGACCGACCGAGCCGCTTGGCGCTCGAGGCGGCGCTCTGCGAAGAGCTAGGAGCCGATCGGGCGGCGGCCATCCGCGCTGCCGCCGGCTCACGCCGCTGGCAGGAGGTGGCGGCAGAGGTCGCGGCGGCCGGCGCCGCGGAGGCGCGCGGATCCTGATCTTGGGCGCCCAACCGTGTGCCAAAGGGGGTGCAGCCGCCACCGGTGCCGGAACGTCTTGAGAGGCGAGGCGGAGGAGGATTACGGTGCGCTGCGAGAGGTCTGCGTAGAGCGGTCGTCGATATGATGGGTGTCGACGTGAAGCGAGAAACCCGGTGGCGGCTGCATCACGACCTTACCAGGTATTGGCTGGCGCAGGCGGACATTTTGCGGACATCTTTGGGATGCCTGCCCGAGAGGACAGCTCCCCGGCGGCCAAGCTTGGCCCTAGCGAACGGTACCGATCACCCCCCAACTACGGCCACTCCGGAGCGCACGGGATCTCGTATGCGATCTGCGCGTAGATCCGCGCCAGGTCGTCCGTGTCCGGCGCCTGGAAGTACCACGCGGGCCGCGACGCGACGTCGGCCAACAGCGCGCCGTCCACGGCCGTGCCCAGCCCGATCGTGAACACCAGCACGCCGGAGGCGCGCAGCCGCGCCGCCGCGGCGCGCACGTCGGCCGCCGTCGTTCCGGTGGGCTCGCCGTCCGTGAGCAGGATGGCCACCGCGTCGCTGCCCGGCCGCCGGCGCGACCGGTCGAGCTCCACGGCCACCGCGTCGAGCGCAAGGTCCAGGCGCGTCCCGGGCGCCTGGCTCAGGCGCGCCAACGCCAGGGCGGCCTCAGCCGGCGGGCCAAGGGGCGCCAGGACCTCGACCGTCTCGTTGAACTGGATGAGCGCCGCACGGTCCTGGGCCGGGAGGAGCTGCTCCAAGAACGCGCGCGCGGCCGAATGCGCCGCCTCGAGCTTGGTCGGTCCGCCCGGCGACGTGCGCTCGCTCATGCTGCCCGAGGTGTCCAGCACCAACGCCACCTCGACGCGGCGCGTGGCGGGCGTGCACGGCAGCGGCCGGAGGGCCAGCGGGAGGTAGACCGGCACGGGCTCGCGCGTGGCCGTCGGGGAGGCGGTCGCCGTGGTCAGGCGCGTCGGCGTGGGCGTGGGCGTGCGCGTCGGCCGCAGCGTGGCCGTGGGCGGCGCCTCGCCGTAGACGCGGACGCGGGGCACCGGCAGGTCCACGCGGGCCGGCCGGCCCCACCCGTCGACGAGGCTCGCGGCGGCCTCCGCGTTGGTCGGCCACTCGCCGACCGCCAGCGGCCGGACGCGGACGCTGGCCCGGAACGCGGCGCCCTCGGGCCAGCCGGCCAGATCCCACGCCAGCGTGCGCGCGGCAGCGTCCCAGGTGGCGGGCGGCTGCGCGCTTCCCGGGACGTAGGCCATGTTGGCCGGCAGCCGATCGGTCAGGATGCCCGTGGCCACCAGCGACGGCGGGCGCTGGCGGCGGAACAGCCAGCGCAAGGCGGGCCGCGCCGTGCCGGCGCCAAACGGCGCAACCGGAACGCCGCTCATGAGCTCGGAGGTGACGTAGGGGCTGGCCCCTCCATCGTTCACCGTCACGATGGTGACGCCGCTGGCGGCCAGATCGTCGGCCGCGTCCCACGCCGGATCGCTGTCGTTGTTGAAGGGTGCAAGGAGGATGAGCACCTTCTTGCGGGCGCCGGACCCGGCAAAGAGGTCGCGCGCCATGCGCAGCGCCACGTAGTCGTTGCCGGCGCCCTGGCTGGCCGGCTTGACGGAGGTGATGCTCCGGATGAGCTGCGGGAGGCGGTCGGTGACCGCCACCTCCACGTTGCCGACGCTGCTGTAGACCAGGATCCCCATGCGGTGGCGCGTGAAGTCGATGGCGGACACGATCTGCCGGGCCACGCGCAGGTTCTGCATCGTGGGATCCGGGCGCCGGCCGGGGCTGCGCGGGTAGATCGCCACCGCCACCACGATGTCCGCCGGCTCCTCGACGTAGCCGCAGGTGCCCGCCAGCAGCAGCTCCAGCGTCGTCTCCTCGCCCAGGTCGAGGTCGGTGGGGACGGCCCACTTGTCGCCCGCAAAGCTGCACGCCGCCCCCACGTCCACGCGGTCGTCGCGTCCCTCGGGCGCGAAGACCGTCACGCGGCGCTCGAGGCCGTCCAACACGTACACCCACCCGTCGCCATCGACCTCGAGGTCGACGACGGCGAGGTCCGGCAGGCCCTCGCGCGGCAGCCCTTTGAACCGAGCGCGCTCCGTCCCGTCGGGAGCTACGCGGACGACCTCGGCGTGGGTGGTCAGGACGAACACGTCGCCGCCCGGCCCGCCGGCCACGCGCCACGCGTCCTGGGGCGGGCGTACCGTGGCCAGGGTGTTGCCCTCGATGTCCTTGATCTCGACGCGGTCGTTGAGCGTGTCCAGCACGTAGACGCGCCCGTCCGAGCCGACGTCCAGGTCGACCCAGAGCGCCAGCCGGTCGCCCCACTCCAGCGGGAACTCGCGCCGGCGGCCGCCGCGGTCCAGGCCGTAGCGCAGAACGCGCGCGGGGAGGTCCTCGATCAGCGACGGGTTGTCGCGGTAGAGCTGGAGCGCCAGGAACTCGCGCGGGCCGGGCGCAAAGTCCACGGCCAGGGCGTTCAGCCCGTCCGGGTACGTGTTCGAGGGCAGCGAGGTGCGCCAGATCGGGTCGACGTACGCGTCGAACGAGCAGTTGCCCGCCACGCAGCGCCGGCGCTGCAACGTCCCGCCGTACAGCACGCCCGGCAGGAGCGACGGCCCGCGCCCGGTGGCGCCGATGCCGATCACGTGTCCCGGCTCGCCCGCGCTCACCGTCAGCGCCGGCTCCAAGAAGCCTCGGATGGCGCTGCTGGGGTGCGTCGTGAGCGGCAGCTGCTCGACCAGCCCGCCGGTGGGCGTGAAGCGCCGCACGCCGCCGGCCGCGTCGGAGACGACCAGCGTCCCGTCGTCCAGCGAGCTGATCCGCACCGGCTGGACGAGCGCCTGCGCGGGATCGGTCATGAGGGCGCCGAAGGCCCGGCCCCGGTCCAGGCGCCGCAGCGCGCGGAACTCGGCGTCGACGTACGCAAGCACCGCGGGCCGGGCGATAGCGGCCGCCGCCGCCCCCGGCGCCGTGATCCAACGCCCTATGGCCACGGCGTGGCGCAGGTTGGGATCCGTCGCGCGCAGCACGACCTGATCGACGTCGTAGCCGCCGTGCGCCAGCGGGAGGTCGCGGTCGCGCACGCCGTCGGTGAACGTGCACGCGCTCGCTGGGTTGGTGGTCTTCTCAACCGCCACCCGCCCCGGGCCCATGACGACCAGGTGCTGCGCGCCGCAGCCGACCCGGCCGAGGTCGGCGCTCCGCTCGAGGACCAGAGCGTCGCCCTCGCGGCGGTAGGTGCGCAGGATCTGACCCCCGCGATGCGCCACGTACACGCGCCCGGCGCCGTCGACGCCAATGCCCGTGAGCCCGGCAAAGCGATCGGGGATGTCGCGGTCCTGTTGCGCGCGCCGCGGCAGCCCGTAGCGGCCGTACGACCAGACCTCCGTCCCGTCGCGCGCGAAGCGCCGCAGCCCGCCGGAGAGGCGATCGGCGACCCACAGCTCGCCGGCCGCGTCGACGGCCAGGTCGGCCGGGTGGACGCCGCCCAGCTCGCCCAACAGCGCGCCGGCGCGGTCCATGACCACGATGCGGTCGCTGGCCAGGTCGCCGACGTACAGCCGGTCCGCGTCGCCGTCGACGGCGATGGGGCCGGCGCGCCCGAGCCGGATGCTGGGCGGGCCGGCCACGGCCAGCGGCGGCAGCCATCGCCCGTCCGCGGCGCGCACGGCCACGCGGCTGAGCAGGTCGTCGGCCAGGAACGCCGTGCCGTCGCCGTCGACGGCCAGGTCGAGGATGTTGCCGAGCACGTCGCTGGGCTGGTCGAGCGCGGCCACCGGCCATTGGTCGACGCGGTGGTAGCCCAGCGGGCCGTCGGGCGGCACCGGCCGGGGGCGCGGCGTGGCGGTGGCGGGCGCGGCGGCCGTCGGTCCTGGAGCAGGCGGGCGGCTCCCGCTCGTCGACCAGAGCTCGCCGCCGTGCGCGGCGTTGGACGTGCCCAACCAGAGGCGGTCGCGGAACACGGCCCGCGCGGCGGCGCCCCCGACGGCCCCGTTGCGGTCGTCGCCCAGGCCGACATCGCCCACCGGCTCCCAGAGCGCCCCGTCGAGCGAGCGGTGCACGGTGAGGCCCTCCCGCCCCCCGACGGCCGCGTAGAGGAAGCGGAACGGCGGGCTGTCGAACGACCCGAGCAAGCCGGCGCCGCGCGCGCCGGGCACCCCGAAGCCGGGCGCGGCCGCCTGGACCCACGGTCCTTCGGCCTGGCAGCAGCGCCAGAGCTCGATGCCCTCCGCGCCCGCCCACCAGCCCGCGAGCGCGGGCGGCTGGGCGATGAGCGCGTACAGCCCGCCGTCGAACGGTTCCAGCGCCGCCACGCAGTCGCGGTTCGGGCCGTCGCCGATGGCGGGCCGCTGAACGCCGCCCTCCGGTGCGACGAACGCGCCCGCGGGCAGCCACGCGTCGGCGTCCGGGTCGAGGCGCCAGACCTGCGGCGAACCGGAGGCGTGACACGTCCCGGCATGCAGCGTGTCGCTGAACACGGCCATGGCCGAGACCGCGCGGTTGGCCGGGTCGCCCAGGCCGGCTGCCCCGACCGGTGCCCACGTGCCCGGGTCCCCGGTGGCCGAGCGCCAGACGCTGGCCGCCACGGCGGACGTCGCGCCGCCCAGGGCCGCGAACAGCGCGTCGCCCGTGCTGAAGAGCGCGGTCACCGCGTGGCGGGCCGCGTCACCAAAGCCGTCCGTGGTGACGGGCTCCCAGCGCTCGCCGTCCCGGCTGCGCCAGAGGCCGGCGCCGCGGCTGTGGGCCGGGCGGCCCCGCTCGCGCGCGACCACCGACTCCGTGCCGGCATACACCCAGCCGCCGTGCGCCGCAAGGACCGGGATGACCGCGTTGGCGGTGTCGCCAAACCCGCCGGCCATGACCTCTTCCCACGCCTGGCCATCCTCGGTCTGCCACAGCGCGGCGCCCTCCGCGCGGTCGGCCACGGCGGCGGTCAAGACCCCGTCAAGGACGAGCAGCGCGCTGACGGCACCGCTGCTGGGCGCGCCAAAGCCGTTGGTGGCCTCGGGCCGCCAGCTGGGATCGTCGGCGGGCGCAAAGCGGAGCACGCGATGGGCCTCGGCATCCGCCACGGCCAGCGTGCCCGCGGCGTCGAACGCGGCGCCGGCGGGGGCGCGCATCCCGCTGGGCTCGAGGTCGGCCACGCCGCCCAGCGTCGCCAGGTAGCGGTACGCGTCGTCGAAGACCTGCACCCGATGGTTGCCGGCGTCGACGACCGCCAGGCGCCCGTCGGGCGCGAAGGCCACCCCGCCCGGTCGATCGAACGCATCGAACGCGGGTCCGGGGGCATCCGGCCGACCCAGCGTCCGGAGGTGGGCACCGGACGCGGCGAACACCTCGACCGTGCTCCGGCCAGCGTCGGCGATGGCGATCCGGCCGTCGCCCGCACGGGCCACGGCACCGGGCGCGGCAAAGCGCCACGCGGCCAGCGCGGTTCCGTCGAGGTCCGCGGCCGGAAGCCCGTCCAGGCCCAGCAGGCGGGCGCGCAAGGCAGCGGCATCGGCCACCAGCACGCGGTCGATGCCCAGGAGCGCCATGCCCGCGGGAAGGACAGCACCGCCGGGGTCGGCCGGCGGCACCGGCCAGGACGCCGCCTCGTCGCCGTCCGGATCGAAGAGCGTCAGCGCCGGCGGCTCGGCGTCCAGCACGGCCGACCAGCCGTCCGCCCGGGCCGACAGCGCCACCGTGCCCCGGGCAGCGCGCCGCGGCCGGAGCATGTCCACGGTGCCGTCCGCGGCGTGGTGCCAGACGCCGCCGCCGCGCGCCGCGACCAGCCACCCGCCACCGGGGGCGGGCGCGGCCGCGATGGGGCCGTCCACGTAGGTGGCGTCGGCCGGGTGCGGGACGCCGGCGGTGCCCCAGCCGCCCAGCTCGCCGAGGGTCCGGGCGTCCAGCCGGCGCACCACGTGGCCCGCCGGCTCGGCGATGGCGAGCTCGCCCGCGACCGTCACGGCCACGTCGGACGGCGCCGAGGAGGCAATGGAGGTGCGCGCCCGTCCCGTGTCCGCGGACAGGACCTGCACGCGGTCGTTGCCGGTGTCGGCGACGAACAGCAGATCGCCGGCAACGGCAATGCCCGAGGGGCTGTCGAGCTGGTCCGGCCCGTCGCCGGGCGCGCCGGTACGGCCGATGACGCGGAGCAGCGCCGGGTTGGCCGGATCGGCCATGCTCCACGACACCACGCGGTGGTTGCCGGCGTCAGCCACGTGGAGGACCTGGTCCTCCCCGTCGAAGGCCAGGCGCTTGGGCGTGTCAAATGCCGTGTCGGCGGCCGAGGGCCGACCGGCGCCGAGCACGGCGGCCCGCGTGCCATCCCAGCGCACGACGAGGATGCGGTGGTTGCCCGTGTCGCTGATGTAAACGTACCCGCGCGGATCGGCCGCGACGCCCTCCGGGGCGCGCAGGTGCCCGGGGTCGTCGCCCGGCACGCCGGGCTCGCCCAGGGTGGCGACGACGCGCGCCGGCTCGCGCCCCGGCACCAGCCACAGCCCGACGACGGCGTGCGCCTGACTATCGGCGTACCACACCAAGCGCAGCGCCTCGGGCCGGGCCGCCAGCGGATCCGTCGTCGCGGTCGGCCGCGGCGTGGGCGACGGCCCTTGGGTTGCGGTCGCGCTGGGCTCCCGCGTGGCCGTCGCCTGGGCGGTGTTGGTGGCCGTCGCGGTGGGCGTGGGCGTGGGCGAGGGGCTGGCCGTGTACGTCGCGGATGGGCTGGCGATCGGCGTGTTGGTCGCCGGCCAGGTCGGGCTGGCCGTCGGCGTCGCGGTCCAGCCGAACGGCCCGACCGGAGCACGCACGACATCGACATCGGCCAGGTTGCCGACCAGCGCGACGCCGGCGATGCCGTCGCCGCGGCCGGGCCGGCCGATCTCCGCCACGGGACCGGTCGCCGCCAGGTACTGGACCCGCCGACCGGCGCCCTCGGCGATCCACAGGCCCTCGGCCGGGTCGGCGGCAAGGCCGCGCGGGTCGTTCTGCAGGCTCGAGGCGGGATAGGGCTCGCCCGCGACGCCCAGCGGTGCCACGAGGCGATAGGCCGTTGGTGGGGCGAGCGGCACCCCATCGGCGCGCGCGGCGGCGCCCTGCGCGATCGCGCCGGCCCAGAGGACCAGGCAGAGGGCCGCGGCGCGGGTCAGCAGCGGGTTGCGGTGCCAGGCGATCATGGGCTGCCTCCTCGGTGCGCGGTGAGCGGTGAACGGCGGCGGAGGAGGGCTTGCCCTCGTCCACGGTCGGAGCCAGGGAACGCTACCGCATCGCGGCGGAATGGGCGAGCGGGGCGGTGGGCGCTTGCAGAATAGAAGTGCGATTCTATAATGCAAGATCGTGCGCGCCCGCCTTACCGAGCCCACCGTCCGCCAGCGCCTGGCCGAGTACCCGGCCGTGGCGCTCGTCGGAGCACGCCAGAGCGGCAAGACGACGCTGGCCAAGGCGATCGGCGGGCGGTACTTCGACCTCGAGCAGGAAGCGGAACGGCTGCGCCTGGATCTGGATTGGGATCGGGCGATCGCCGGTCCGGAGCTCCTGATCCTGGACGAGGCGCAGTCCTGGCCCGAGGTCTTCGTCCGCCTGCGCGGCGCCATCGACGGCGATCGCTCGCGGATGGGGCGGTTCCTGCTCTTAGGCTCGGTGTCGCCCGCGCTGATGGCGCGCGTCTCGGAGTCGCTGGCCGGGCGCCTGTCGCTGGTGTCCATCACGCCGTTCCTGTGGCCGGAGGTTGCCGGCGCGATGGCGCTGGACGACCTGTGGCTGTGCGGCGGCTACCCGGACGGCTGCGCCCTCGCCCCCGGCCGCTATCCACGCTGGCAGCTGGACTACCTGACGCTGCTGAGCCAGCGCGACCTGCCCGCGTGGGGCCTGCCGGCGCACCCCGAGGTCACGGCCAGGCTGCTGCGCATGCTGGCCGCGCTGCACGGTCAGGCGTGGAACGCGTCGCAGCTGGGCCAGAGCCTCGGCCTGTCGTACCACACCGTCAACAGCTACCTGGACTACCTGGCCGGCGCGTTCCTGATCCGCCGGCTCGAGCCGTATGCGGCCAACATCGCCAAGCGGCTGGTCAAGCGTCCCAAGGTCTACTGGCGCGACTCGGGCCTGCTGCACGCGCTGTTGAACGTGCCAGACCGTGACGCCCTGCTCATCCAGCCGTGGGTTGGCGCCAGCTGGGAGGGGTTCGTGGTCGAGCAGGTGATCGGCAGCTTGGCGGCCCGCGGCCGTGCATTCGAGGCCTTCTACTTCCGGACGAGCGACCAGCACGAGCTCGACCTGGTCTTGGCCCTGGACGGCGAGCTGTGGGCCATCGAGGTGAAGCTCACCACGTCCCCGGGCCCGGGCGACCTCAAGCGCCTAGACCAGGCAGCCGACCTCATCGGCGCCACGCGGCGGTTCCTGGTGTCCCAGACGAGCCAGCCCGCGGGCGACGAGCGGCGAGCGTCGCTGGATCTGCCGAGCATGCTCGGCCTGTAGCTGGGCGGCAGGCGCGGCTCGCGACGGTGTGCTCCTTCGGTCACGGTGCGAGCGAGGCGGGGCCTTCGCGAGCCCCGCCCCGTCCTACGCGCCGCGCCTCCCTTGGGCTCAGTTCTTGTGGATCTTGATGTTCCCCCCGCCGATCGCCGTGCACGGGTCGGCCTCGTCGCCGACGCCGCAGTCGGTGCCCTGCTGGTTGTCGTAGACCAGCCCGTCCCCGTCGTCCTTGTCGATGATCTTGATGCGGAAAAAGTCCACGTCCGTGCTCGGCGTGTTGGCCGCGTCGATGACGGTGACCGTCACCCCGTAGGTGCCGGCGCCGTTGATGGTCCCCGTGCCGCGGAACGTCGCCTTGTGGCCGGAGCCCGAGACCGTCAGCCACTCGAAGTCGCCCTGCGCCTTGAAGTTCAGGTCGGCCGCCTTGAACTGGAACTCGGTGCTCCCCTCGGGCACCGATCGGCCCGGCTTGTACTTGGCGACGAACCCGAACGTGGCCTTGCCCGTCAGCGTCGGATCCGCGGCCAGCGCGCCTTCCGGCGAGTCGATCCAGCCCCCGCCGGTGACGAAGCCGCCGTCGGGGTCGTAGACCACGACGTAGCGATAGTCGGCCGAGACGCTCAGCCCTGCGCCATCCCGGTCGGTGAGCGTGACCGACACCGTGTACACCCCGGGTTCCGCGTAGTGGTGCTCGGCCGTCGCCGTGTTCGCATCGTGATCCAACGTGCCGGCGCTGCTCGCGCCGTCGCCCCAGCTCCACACGGCGATGTGGTCGTCGGCGTCGTCGAGATCCAAGAACGCAGCGGAGGCTGTCACGACGCCCTCGATCGGAACCGGCGCAGCGTTGGCCGCGAGGGCCACGACGATCGGCGAGGCGTTGGAAGCATCCAGGGTTGCCAGAACGGTGTGGCTCAGCCCGTCGACTTGGACGCGGAAGTCGTGCAGGCGCGTGACCGTGTACGGCCCAGCCGCGATCGTCGCACCCACGGTGTCGGGAATGGCCACGGACGTGGCGCTGCAATCTCCCCCCAGGACGATCCCTTCGAGGGTGGCGGTTGGCGCGTCGTCGATGCAGACCGCGGGAAATGCCGCGCTGCCGTCGAACGGCATGAGGATGGACTTGGTTCCCCCGCCCAGGTCGGCGCCCGACACCTCGACGCGAACGACCGGTCCCGAAAGGAGCGTGATCTCGATCTGGCTCGAGTCGCCCTCGTCCACGGTCGTCCCGGGCGGCAAGACCACGCCAAAGGAACCGCTGTAGATCGTTGCCCCGTCCTCAGCCGATCCATAGCCATAGGCCACGTCGCCGGTCTCGGGATTGGTGACGGCGATGCTGTTGGACGGATCCGCACCGCCGAAGCCGGTCTCGAGATCGTCGCTCATGCCGTCCACGTCCGCATCGGAGCCCGGCCCGGGATCCGGGAAGACGTAGACGCTTCCGGCGTTCTGCGCCCCATGATCGTGCCACGGCGACCCCACGGCGATGGTGCCACCGGACATCGCAACCGAGGTGCCGGCCCAGTCTCCGGGAAGATCGGCGCCGTCGAAATCGCCCGGCACGCCGTCGCTGGGGAGGAACCGGTGCGCCAACGACCACGTCGCGCCGTCGCGGCGATAGAGGTGCGCGCCGCCGATCTCCTGATTGAGCGCCGAGTGCCCGACGAGGATGGCGTCGCTTGAGACGGCCAGACCATCACCCATCGCCCACGGCACGAGGTCAGGCAGCGCCGTCAGCTGGAGCTCGTCCCAACCGGTGCCGGAGCGCTGGAACACGTACACGCCGCCATCGACTCCGGCCGCGGTGCTGGCCGCGATCGTGCCTGCGTCGGGGCTGATCTCCATCGCCCAGCCCAGCCGCTCGCCCGACTGACCCGCCGCGAGCGTTAGCTTGTCTTGTTCCTCCCACGCACTTCCGGCGAGACCGTAGACGTAGATGGCGCCCGCATCGACGCCTCCTGCGTTGTCGTCTCCCCACGAAGAGACCGCAATCGTCTCGTGAGCGATTTCGACCTTGACGCCGAACTCGTCGTGGGCCGCACCATCGGATGGGGTGAGCTTCGCCTGCTCTACCCACTCGGCCCCACTGCGCACGTACACGTACGCCGCACCGCTCAGCGCGCTCCCGTAGGCCGGAGCGCCGACCACGATCGCGTTGGCGTCCCCGCTGATCGACACGGCCTGCCCGTAGTGATGTCCCATCCCGGCATCGGCGGCTGCGAGCTTGGCGGTCTCGATCCACGTCGTCCCCGTCCGCTCGAAGACATAGGCCGCGCCGCTGGAGGCGCCGTTGTCGTCATCCGCCTGCGCGCCGATGACGATCGTGTCGCCCGCCACGGCCACGCTGTCCCCGCCGGGGGCCGCGAACAGCTGCCCATCGAAGCCATCCGCGGCGGTCAGGATGGCCTCTTCGTGCCAGGCGCCGAGCGAGAACCGGTAGACGCTGGCGGACCCGGGCCCGTACGTCCCGGCGTCCTCCCCGAAGAAGCTCGCCTGCGGTGCGCCAGCCACGAGCGTGTCGTCGTCCAAGTCGACGGAGGCGCCGAGATGGTCGTGCGCGGCCCCGCTGCTTGAGCGCAGCTCCTGCTGTTCGGTCCGGTCGATGCGGACCGCGTCCCAGCCCGGGTCCTGGAACATGTAGACGCTGCCAGACGACTCGCCGGCGTCGTCGTGCCATGGGGCGCCGATGGCGACGTTGCCGCCGGACATGGCGACCGACGTCCCGGCCCAGTCACCGGGCAGGCCAGAACCGCCGACGTCGCCCGGGGTGCCATCGCTGGGCACCAGCCGATGCGCAAGGGTCCAGGTCGCACCGCTTCGCCGGTAGATCAAGGCTCCGCCCGCTTCGTCGTTCATGGCCGAGAAGCCGACGAGGATCGTGTCCTCCGCGACGACAAGGCCGTCGCCCATTGCCCATGGCGCCGCGTCGAGCGGCGCCACCAACGTCGTGCGCGTCCATCCCGTGCCGGCGCGCTGGAACACGTTCACGGTGCCGCTGCTTCCCGCAGCGGTGCTGGCCGCGATCAGACCGCCGTCCGGGCTCATCTCCATCGCCCAGCCGAGAAGCTCGCTCGGCTGCCCATCGGAGCGGACGAGCTTGACCTCCTCGACCCACGTTCCACCCTGATCTCGAAAGACGTAGATGGCTCCGGCGTCGCTTCCGACTTCGTGGTCATCGAACCACGCGGATACCGCGATGGTGTCCTGAGCGACCTCCACCTTGAAGCCGAACTGATCATTCGGCGCCCCGTCGGACGCCGTCAACTTGGCCTGTTCCTCCCAGCCGGTTCCATTGCGAACGTAGACATATGCCGCGCCCGGGCCCGATGCCCCAAAGTCGGGCGCACCGACGACGATCACGTCACCAGCTTCGTCGATCGAGACCGGTTGACCGAAGTGCACGCCTGCCGCGGCATCGCTCGCGGTCAGCTTGGCGGTCTGGTTCCACGACGACCCAACGCGCTCGAACACGTAGGCGGCGCCAGTGAACGGCCCTTCGCTATCGTCGCCTTGGGCGCCGAGCACGATCGTGTCGCCCGCGATGGCAGCGCTATCCGATCCGCCGCCTCCGAATAGCTGACCCACGAAGCCATCGCTGGCCGTGAGCGTCGCCTCCTCCTGCCAGCTCCCGCCCACGAGCCGATACACGTACGCAGCGCCGTTGCCGTAGACGTTCGGCGTGGCCATCTCGTGGTCCGGTGCGCTGACGACCAGCGCATCGCCGGACATGTCCACGCTGGATCCAAAGAACTGATTCGCCGCGGCGTTGCTGGCGATCAGCTCTTGCTGCTCACCATGGTCGGTGGCTGCCGTGGCTGCAAGCGGCTGCCACAGACACGTCGATACGGCGATGGCCGCCATGGCCAGGACGATCCGTACGGATGGCCCACGCGGAACCCGTGCGATGAAGCAGTACATGGGAACTCCGATCCTTTCATGATCGAGCGGCGGGAAGAGCACTCGGACAGGAGTTTCTGCACCTCGACAGCGCCAAGACGCCGGCCGCCCAGCCATCGCTCAGCCGCGGGCCACCGCGCATGGCGTCAGTCCGGCGCCGTCCACCCCAGCAGACGGTTGATGTCCAGCGCCGGCGAGTCGGCCTGCAGCAGAACGTTGCCCGTGCCGTCCGCGGCCATGCGCCGCACGGAGGCGTTGGTCTGGCTCCCCAACGGACCACCGGTCTCCCACACGCCGTACGCCATGTGCGTACCGGCCGGCGACCAGAACGGCGTCGTGTGATAGAAGCTGGTCTGCGAGCTGTTCTTGCCCTGCTTGGCCTCTGCCAACAGCTTCAGCCCGGTGCCGCTCGGCTGCACGCTCCACGTGCCGCGCTTGCTGTTTTTCGGCGTTCCCGTGAACGCGATGGTGGTCTGCAGGCCGGCCGTCCCCGGGTCCTGGTCCACCGACCACGTCACGTGGTGGAGGTTGCCGGCGACAATCTGCGTGTGGCTCCCGATCGGGCTCCCCGCCGCGGCCACCCACAGCCCGCCCGTCGTGCGGCTGTAGGCGACGGTGGCACCGTTGGGCGACCAGTCGAAGTACTGTAGGTTGGGCACGTTGGACGCGGCGTCGATCGGCACCGACACCACCAGCACCGGCGCCGACATCCCTGTCACCGCGCCGGCGGCGTCGTACGTCAGATCGGCGCGGAAGATCCCCGCCGACACCAGGGTCTCGCAGTCGCCCGCCGCGTCGCCGTCCTGGTCGGCCCACTGCACCCCGGCCCACGTCACCGCCGCATCCGGCGTGCCCGACGCACTCCGCGCCCATGCAGGGAAGCTCCACACGTAGTTGCAGGCGGCCACGTTGTCCGTCAGGCGCGTGCCCACCGCGTCGCCCTCGCGGATCGCGTCGATCTCCAAGGCGATCCGGAAGTACGGACCGTTGACGTTCGGGAAGACGATGTCGGGGCTCGCGGCTACGTGGGACAAGTACCATCGATCGCCGTCGTGCGCGACATGGCTGGGCACGCCGAGGCCGGCCCAGCCGAAGCCGTGCGGGTCATACTCGCCTGGGGCCCCGGCGACGAGCCCGTTGACGCTGCCGTCGGGCGAGGTGCGGTAGATCACGCGGTCGTCGCCGGCCAGACCGTAGTAGTACACCCAGCCGTCGTCGACCGGCGCCGGAGGTGGTGTGGCGGTCGGGGGGGTGCCGCCGCCGCCGCCGCCGTGGCCGGGGCTGTGGTGGGCGCGGGCGCCGGGCGAACCGAGGAACGCGGTGGCGATGGCGACGGTTGCGAGGGTCGCGGCGATGAGAACGGCGAGCGGGCGTGAAGTGCGCAAGGTCATCTTCGGGTCTCCTCCATGTCTATCGTGGATCGAGCGAGCGCGATGCGGGCGGATCGGTGCGTTCCTACGCGAGCGCGTCATGCGGCCGACGGTCTCGAGGGAAGGAACGCGCTGGAACGCAGAATTCCGGCGGCCGGGGATCAGCTTACGGCGACCGATCAGCCGCCGAAAGGCCGTTTCGGCCATAAAGCGGCAACGAAAGGATCGATATCGGCCGCGGCGAGCCCCGATCCTGCAAGATCGAGCGCGATATCGAGCGTCAACGCTCACGACGTTCATCTGCGGCATGAAGGCGCAGATCGCGTGCTACCGCGCGCGGAAGTGTCGAGCTATCCTGCCTCGGTGGACGGGCGGCCTTCAAGAGCGAGTTGCAAACTTACCGCATCGATCTGCCGTCGCCCGGTTCCGATCCGTTTCGCGTCGCAGCGCCTACCGACCGAACTCCATTCCGTGAGAACCGCCGCATGCCCCTTGACCCCATCGCCCACGACACGGTCCGCGGCGTGCTCCGCGCCCTTCGCAAAGCAAGCCCCTTGAAGGGCTCACCGCTCTTCGAACTCGACCAAGTCACGCTCCTCCTGTCCCGCGACGGCATCGCCGACACGCGCGCGAGCCGTTCTTGGGCGCTGGGCCGCTGCATCGCGGACACCGTCGATTACCAAATGGAGACGCTCCGCGGTGTGCACCACGATCCACGCGCGAACGTCACCGCCAGCCTGGAGATCGAGCGGCTAGCGCAGGACCTGGCGTCCGAGTCCGCGGAGCGACTGGACCTGGCGTTGGTGCACTGGCGGTATCTGTCGCCGATCCGCCAACCCGGGCGCGTGGTGAGCCACGCCCTCGGAATGTCCGAACGCACGTTGCGTCACCGCTTGTCGCGAGGGGTCGACGCCCTGGTCGAGCGACTGCGCGAGCAGGAGGTGGCGGCGAGCGCGCGGTTGAACGCGATCGGGGCGACGCGGGCGCACGAGCGCATCGTCGCGGACGAGGGCGCCTCGACTCGGAGCGTGTCCGAGCTGCTCCACGAACTGCTGTCGCTGGTGAGAGCGGATGCAGGACGGATGCGTATCGCGCCGAGCCAGTTGGCGGAGATGGCCGGCTATCCGGCGGCCGAAGTGACCGGGTACCGACTTGGGCGCATCGCCGAATGGTCGCTGCCACGGTACCGGCTGGACAGCCGATTTGTCACGCTGACGCTCCTGGTCGACCTGGGCGAAGAGTCCGTTTCCGGCCGCTGGCGGGAGCGGGAAGAGCGGTTCTCCAACCTGCGCGACGTGCTGGCCGCGGTCGGCGAACCGGCGGTTGTGATCCTGGGCCCGCCGGGGTGCGGAAAGAGCACGCTGCTCCGCCGTCTGGAGCTGGACGTTGCGCACGACGCCCTCGGCCCCGGCGAGGAGGGCGAGGCTCCGGCCCTAACGTTCTTCGTCTCGCTCAATCGATACCGGCCGGAGGTGCCCGGAGGATACCCGCCCACTCCGAAGGACTGGTTGGCCGCGCGCTGGGCAGAGCGTTTCCCGAGCATGCCGCCCTTGGCGGAGATCGCGGCCGCCAGCCCCATGGTGTTCCTTCTCGATGGGCTGAACGAGATGCCGCATCAGTCGGCCGAGGAGTACCGGCAGCGGATCGCGCTGTGGAAGCAGTGGCTCTACGAGTCGGTGTCGCCCGCATCGGGCCATCGTGCGGTGATCGCGTGCCGAAGCCTCGACTATTCGGCGCCGCTGTCCACGCCGGCGCAGCGGGTGCCGCAGGTGCGGATCGAGCCGCTCACGGATGAGCAGGTGCGCGAGTTCCTGCGGGCGTACAACCCGGAGCGTGGAGCCGAAGTCTGGGCGGCGGTCGACGGAACGCAGCAACTCGAGGCGATTCGGGCGCCGTTCTTCGTGGCGCTCCTGGTGGACCAGGTTGAAGCGACGGGCAATCTTTCGGCGCATCGGGCGGAGCTGTTCACGAGCTTGGTGCGACAAGCCTTGAGGCGGGAGGTGGAGCGGGACAATCCGATATTCGGCCATAGGGATCTCCTGACCGACCGAGACCTGAGGCGGCTGTCGCTGTGGCGGTGGCGTGACGGCCACGAGCTGCCGGACCGCGGGGCGCTGGTTCCAAAACTGGAGGCGCTCGCCTTCGAGATGCAGGCAGGGGCGGCGAAGGGAGACCAGGGGCAGGTGAGGCTCGACTACGACCGGGCGCTCGCGCTCATGGACCACGATCGGGCCGAAGACATCGTGAGGGCGGGGCTGGCGACTTCCATCTTGGACGAGGATCCCTCGACCCAAGAGCTGCTGTACCGGCACCAGCTCGTACAGGAGTACTTCGCGGCGCGGCACCTCGCGCGGGAGCCGGACCCGGAGCTCGTGCGGGTGGAGTGGCGGGCAGCGGCGATCACGCCGAGTGTCGACGAGGTGATCGACAGCCTCGACCCGGCTGACCCGTTGCCGCCATTGCCGAGCACGGGCTGGGAGGAGACGACGGTGCTGGCGGCGGCGATGGCGGACGATCCCCCGACCTTCCTAAGGGCCGTGGCGGAGACGAACCTGCGGATCGCCGGCCGGGCGGCGGCGCAGCCGGAGCTCGCGGCGCGCATGCCGGATGAGCTGCTCGACGAGTTGCGATGGGCCTTAGTGAAGCGCAGCCGCGACCCGGAGGCCGATCTGCGCGACCGGATCGCCTGCGGGTACGCGGTGGGGGACCTGGGCGATCCGCGATTCGAGCGACGTGTCGGGCCGGAGAGCCCATACCTGTTGCCGCCGATGGTTGCGATCGCGGGCGGGAGATACCCGATCGGGGACGACGAGCCGGTCAAGTGGCCGAACGGAGTCGATACGGACCATATGCCGCGCCACGAAGTCGAACTGGCCGCCTTCGCCATCGGTCGATTCACCGTCACCAATGCCGAGTGGCGCTGTTTCATGGAGGCCGATGGCTACGATGACGAACGATGGTGGGACACCGAGCCTGGTCGCGCCTGGCGCCGTGGCGAGGGCACGGCCGCAGGCACCCACACCGAGATGCGGTGGTTCGTCGAGCGGTGCCGGGCGCGGCCGGCGCTCATGGACGAGATGTTCGCGGCCGGAACCTGGGATTCGGAGCAATACGAGCTCGGCCGGAAGCGCGTCGAGATGAGCGCCGAAGAGCTCGACGCCCACTTTCACGAGCTCGTTCCCGAGGGCCGGCACACCGAGCCGGCCTTCTGGTGTGATGCGCGCTTCAACGGAGCTGCTCAGCCGGTGGTCGGGATCTGCTGGCACGAGGCTCGAGCCTACGCGAGCTGGCTGTCGGCGCAGGCCGGGACGTCGTATCGCTTGCCGACCGAGGTGGAGCACGAAGCCGCGACCCGGGGACGAACCGGCCGTCGTCACGCATACGGTGACGAATTCGATCGACGGCGCGGCAACACGGTCGAGACGCACATCCGGCAGCCGACGCCGATCGGGGTCTTTCCGAATGGAGAGACGCCTGAGTGCGTCTGCGATCTGGGCGGCAACGTCGGCGAGTGGACCTCGAGCGCCTACGGCGACATTCACAACGCTCCCAAATTCGCCTACCCCTATGATCCGGGAGACGGCCGCGAAGTGGCCGACGGAACTCCCGATCGCATGCGGGTGCTGCGAGGCGGGACATGGCTCAATAGCGAGATCCTCGCTCGCGCAGTGGTCCGCTATGGTATTTCACCATCCCTTCGAACGTCGCGCTACGGCTTCCGCCTGGCGTTCGGATCTCATCCATGACGTAGCGATCGGCGGGCGGTACTTCGACCTCGAGCAGGAGGCGGACCGGTTGCGCCTCGACCAGGCAGCCGACCTCATCGGCGCCACGCGGCGGTTCCTGGTGTCCCAGACGAGCCAGCCCGCGGGCGACGAGCGGCGGGCATCGCTGGACCTGCCTAGCATGCTCGGCCTGTAGCTGTGCAGCGGGGGCGGCCACGGTGGCCGTCGGCGCGCCCGTGCCGGCAAAATCGCTGGGCCATCGCACCAGGGGCGGCCCTGTCGGGCCGCCCCTGGCGATCATCCGGCACGGCGAGATCCCTCGCGCCAACCTTCAGCCGTCCGTGCAGTCCATGATGGCTCCCTTCTGGGCGCCCGTGATCAGCCCAGCCTTCTTCCACGCGTTGGTCAAGTGCGTGACGCAGCTGACGAACTTGCCGTGGGGCGAGGGGTTGTCGATGGCGCACTGGCCGATCAGGTCGTTCATCGTCGCGCCGTTCGCAAACACTTGGTTCGGCACGCCGCTGTCGCAGGACCCGATGACCACCGTGGCGGTCAGGCTGCCCTGCGGGTACGCGTCGACGCCGTCGGCGACGCCGTCGTCGTCGTCGTCCGGATCGCACGCGTCGCCCTGGCCGTCGCCGTCGTAGTCGGCCTGGGCTGGGTTGGCCACCAGCGGGCAGTTGTCGGACCCGTCCGCGATGCCGTCGTTGTCGTCGTCCGCGTCGCACGCGTCGCCTTGGCCGTCGCCGTCCGTGTCGGTCTGGAGCGGGTTGGCCGCCAGCGGGCAGTTGTCGTCCGTGTCTGCCACCCCGTCGTTGTCGTCATCGGGGTCGCACGCGTCGCCCTCGGCGTCGCCGTCGTTGTTCGCCTGGAGCGGGTTGGGCGTCGTCGGGCAGTTATCCACGGGGTCGAGGATCCCGTCGCCGTCGGCATCCAGGTCGTTGACCGGATCGCACGCGTCGCCGATCCCGTCGCCATCCACGTCGGCCTGGCCCGGGTTGGCCACCAACGGGCAGTTGTCGGTCGCGTCGAGCACGCCGTCGTTGTCGTCGTCGGGGTCGCACGCGTCGCCCTCGGCGTCGCCGTCGTTGTTCGCCTGGTTCGGATTGTGCGCCGTCGCGCAGTTGTCCCCCGCGTCGAGCACGCCATCGTTGTCGTCGTCGGGGTCGCACGCGTCGCCTTCTCCGTCGTTGTCCGTGTCCAGCTGGTCCGAGTTGAACGCAAACGGGCAGTTGTCATCCCCATCCGCCACGTCGTCGCCGTCGTCGTCCAGATCGCAGGCGTCGCCCACCAGATCGCCGTCGTAGTCGGCCTGGTCGGCGTTGGGCACGGTCGGGCAGTTGTCGATGCCGTTCGGCAAGCCGTCGCCGTCGATGTCCGCGTCGCAGGCATCGCCCTGGCCGTCGTCATCCGTGTCATCCTGACCCGGGTTGAACTCGGTCGGGCAGTTGTCGCTGCCGTTCACGATGTCGTCGCCGTCGATGTCGTCGTCGCACGCGTCGCCCAGGCTGTCCAAGTCGAGGTTCGCCTGGCCGGAGTTGGGCTCCGTCGGGCAGTTGTCGGAGGCGTTGGGGATGCCATCGCCGTCGGTATCCTCGTCGCATACGTCGCCGACCCCGTCGCCATCCGCGTCCTCCTGGTTGGGGTTGGCGACCAGCGGGCAGTTGTCGTCATCGTCCAGAATACCGTCGCCGTCGTCGTCCAGATCGCACGCATCGCCCTGGCCGTCGAGGTCGACGTTGGACTGGTCCTCGTTGACCACCGTCGGGCAGTTGTCGGCCACGTCGGCGACGTTGTCGTTGTCGTCATCCGAATCGCACACGTCGCCCTGATCGTCGCCGTCCAGATTCGCCTGGTCCGGGTTGGCCGCGAGCGGGCAGTTGTCGGCGCCGTCGAGCACGCCGTCGTTGTCGTCGTCGTCGTCGCACGCGTTGCCCTGGCCGTCGAAGTCGGTGTCGGTCTGGTTCTGGTTGAAGATCGTCGGGCAGTTGTCCACCACGTCGTCGATGCCATCGTTGTCGTCGTCCGGGTCGCAGACGTCGCCCTGTCCGTCGCCGTCGAAGTTGGCTTGGTCGGGGTTCGCAATCAGCGGGCAGTTGTCTACGAGGTCGAGGAAGCCGTCGCCGTCGTCGTCCGCATCGCAGGCGTCGCCGTCGCCGTCGCCGTCCGTGTCGAGCTGGTCCGGATTCGGCACGAGCACGCAGTTGTCGATGGCGTTCCATACACCGTCGCCGTCCCCGTCCAGGTTGGCCGCCTCGAAGGCCCTGGTCGCGAAGAACGCGGGCCCGATAGGCCCGATGGCCGTCGCGGCGCCGGTCGCCGGGCTGAGCGTGTGGAGCGTGCTGGTGCCAGTGCCGGTGCCCGCGTAGAGCGTGCCGTGAGCGCCGAAGCTGAGGCTGAAGACGTCTGCGATGCCCGTGCTGCCGACCTCGGTGACCGTGCCCGTGACCAGATCCACCGTCCCGAGCCGGTCGGCGCCACCGGCTGCCGGGTCGTACGCGACGAGGGCCGTGCCGTCGTGCGCAAATGCGAGCGCGCCGACGTTCTCGCTCAAGTTGGTCACGAGCGTCGGCGCGCCGGTCGTTGTGTTGATCGTGTAGATCGCTTGCTCCGTCAGCCCGCCGTTGGGCCGGACGACGGCGTACAGCGTGCCGTTCGGGTTGAAAGCCAGGCTGGTCAGGCTGTTCAGCCCGATCGTGCCGATCAGCGAGGCGCTGCCGGTCGCCGCGTCGAGGGTGTAGAGACGCGACGACGGACGGTGCGGGGCGCCGCTTTCGATCGCGTAGATCGTCCCGTCCGGCGCTATGGCGAGCGCTGACAAGCCGTACGCGCACGTCGGGCCGATGGCGGTCCCCGCACCGGTCGCCGGATCGATCGCGACGAGCGCCGAGAGTTCGTTTCGTCCTCCGAGAGGCGAAAGATGGCCATTGAGGGCGTAGATCCGCCCATCGACCGCCTTCTGGGGCACCAACGGATCGCCCTGGAAGCGTGCGATGGCCGATCGATGCATCGGCGACGCGGCGCTGAACGTCTCACCACCGACGAGCACCCTGCCGTCGGTCTGGAGGGCGACAGCCCATGCGCCGTCGCCGAAGCCGAGGAAGTCGGCCGTGGCGAGCCCGTCGCCGCCGAAGCTCGTGTCCAGGGAGCCGTCGGTCAGATAGCGATAGACGGCAAAGTCCTGCGCGGCCGTCCCGCCGTGGGCCGCCGTGACGGTCGTTCGCGCGGAGACTACGATCCGGCCATCCGGCATCAGCGCGATGCCGCTGCCGTCGTCGGAGTCCACGACATCCTGCCGCAGCCAGCCGTCGTCGTCGAAGCCGGAATCCAGGCTGCCGACGGCGTTCAGGCGGACCACGAGCAGGTCGCGTGCGTTGAGCACCGTTTGCGAAAGGTCGGGCGTGATCGTGCCGACAAGGACGATGGCGCCATCTGAGCCGACGGCCATACCGGCTACGATTTCATCGGGCCCGCCGAGGTCGTGGGTGACCATGCCGTCGGCGTCGAAACTAGTGTCGAGCGTGCCGTAGGAGTTCAGCCGCAGCACGGCCACGTCGGACTCGCCGTCCACCTGGCCATAGCCTGCGACGAGGAACTTTCCGTCCGGTAGGACGGCGACATCGATCCCCTGGGCACCCTCCCCGGCCAAGTCGAACGTGGCGATGCCGTCGCCGTCGGTCCCGCCGGCCGCAAAAGCCACGTCGAGAACGCCGGCCGTGGTATAGCGCGCGACGACGATCCGTGAGGACGCACCGCCTCCGGTGTAACCGACTACGACTGCCTTGCCGTCCGGCTGGATGGCCACCGCGCGCGCGACGTCGTTCGCGTTGATGACGTCGGTCTTCACCCAGCCGCTGGTCCCGTACGTAGCGTCGAGGTGCTTCGGGAACACCCCCGGGTCGAAGCGGGCCACCACCATGACGTGGTCCGATGAGCCATCAGGACGGTGTTGGCCGACGAGCACGATCCGACCATCGGGCTGGATGGCCATGTCGTTCACAGATTCCGTGCCGCCGGGAACGTCGAACGAGAAGGTCGGTTGTCCGCCGAAGAACTCCGACACGCTCCCGTCACAGGAGAACCTGTTGACCAGCATGCGCGGCTCGCCGTTGATCGCCCCGCTGCCGGCCAGGTAGACTTCTCCGTGCATGTCCACTGCTAAAGCTCTGACGCTGTTGGCGTATACGAAGCTTGCGTTCACGCGGCCGGCGCCGGGTCCGATTTCGTCGCCGGGCAGGTCGAACGTGGTGTCCGTGCCGCCATCCGAATCGAAGCGCGCGAGTGGGTAGTACAGGCCGTTGCCGCTGCCCAAGACCAGGATCTTGCCCGTGGAGAGCACCAGCATGTCCAAGCCGTTCGTGGACAATAGTATCAGGCGTGAGCCGACCATGCCGTTCGGCCAGGTGATCCCGGGCGTATCGTCGTAGTCGTCGACGAAGGTCGCGTCCAGGTGGCCGGGCGTGGCGCCGTCGGCGTCGAGGCGGACCACGACGTGACAGGAGCCGCAATCGCTGACGAAGCCGAAAGCGAGGATCTGACCATCGTCCTGAACGGCGACGTGCTCGAAGGCTTGAAAGTTGACGGCGTCGCCCAACCGGTCATAGACCCAGACGCCGTCGGCCGGTCCTGTCTCGTCGTAAGCAGGTGTGCCAGAAAAGCTGGTGTCCAGGTCGCCGTCGGCGTCGAAGCGCGCGACGAAGGCGTCTTGGTGGCTCGGCGAACGCAGGCTCCGACCGACCGCCACGATCCTGTCGTCGGCCTGCACGGCCAGACCAAAGATCCGGTCGTCACCCGCCAATGCGAGAATCGTGTGGCCGCCGTCGCCAAAGCTTGTGTCCAGCGTGCCGTCAACGTTGTAGCGCACGACCACGGAGTCCACCTCAGACGTCGCGGTCGCTCGCATCGATCCTGCCGCGATGATCTTGCCGTCGGACTGGAACTCGAGGACGCGCAAGCCTGTCGCCGCGCCGACATGGGTCGTCACCAGCCCGGCGGTCGGGCTCTCGTTGTAGGTTGGGTCGATGCCGAACGTTGTGTCCAGCGTTCCGTCGGCGTTGTATCGCCCAAGGGCGTTCGCGCCACCCACGACAAGGATCTTGCCGCTCGGGAGGATCTTCACATCGGTCAACCCGTCACAACAGCCTGGCATGGCCTGCCGCACCATTCCGCCCGTTCCGAACCCGGGATCCAGATCGCCGCCAGCGTCCAGACGGGCCATGAGCCAATCGGTACTGGGGTTGCCGGGCCCCTCGTAAGCAAACCCGACGACTACGATCTTGCCGTCCGCCTGCACCGCGCCGTTGTACAGGTCGGTGGTGCCGGTGCCGTAGTCGAAAATGCTGAGGCCGCCGGTGCCGAACGACGTATCGGGCGACCCGTCCGGGTGGAGGCGCGCGACACCGCCGACGCGATAGCCAAAGCCGGCGGCCCCGATGACGATGAGCTTGCCGTCGGGCTGCTCGAGTAGCTTCTCCGCGCCGATGCCGACGCCTGCGCCGATGCGCTTGCCGTCGAAGTCGAAGCTGGGATCGAGGTCTCCGGGCGCGGCGGTGACCGGGCTGGCGCCGGGCACCAGCAGCAGCGCGGCCAGGCAGGCCGCGGCCGCCATGCGCAAGGCGATGCGGCGGGCGGAGGGTGGTGCGAGTCGCGGGGTCGTCATCGGGATTCCTTCCTCTCATCGTGGATCTGAGGAGTGCGACGCGGCTCGATCGGCGCACGCGGCATCAGAAGGTGACGCATCGACGCCCACGAGCAGACGAACGCGCCGGAATGCGGATTTCCGGCGGCTGGGAGTCAGCTTACGGCGGCCGCCCATCCGCCGACAGGCTGTTTCGGCCATAAAGCGGCAACGACATGGCCATAGTCGGCCCGTCGGCGCCCAGCGAGGCCAGGGGCCGTCTTCGGCGACCGTCGCGAGTATTGCCGGGGGCCGCCGAGGGCTCTAGGCCGTTTGGGACACGGAATGGGACAAGGTCTTAGACGGAGTCGCGCGCGCCCCTCTGCCGCGACGCGAACGACGGGGGCGAGGCCCTCGCGAGCCCCGCCCCGTCCCGCCCTGCGCGCCGCGCCGCCAGGCGGTTCAGCCTTTGCGCATCCCGATGCCGTGCATCGAACCGCGCTGCGCGCGGTGCGTCCGCGCCGTCAGTCGACGGTCCACCCGAGCCCTACTGGACGGTACGCCACGGTGCCGACGAGCACGACGTCGCCGGTGCCGCCGGCCGTCACCCGGTGCACCTCCTCGACGATGGTGATCGGGCTGGACTGCGACGTCTCGCGCTCGGTGTAGATCAGGTGCGTCCCGACCGGCGACCAGTGAGCCTCGAAGTGGACGACGAACGGGTCGCTGCTCTTCTTCTGCAGCGGCGCCGATGCGAGCCGCAGCCGACCCGTGCCGTCCGGGTTGATCGTGTACGTCCCGCGCTCGCTGTCCTGCCCGTTCCGGCCGCTCACGGCGCCCGTGAACGCGATCTTCGTCTGGAGCCCCGCGGTCCCCGGGTCCAGGTCGGGCGACCAGGCGACGTCGAACACCCGGCCGTTGAAGATCATCTGACGGTTGCCCAGGGCGTCCACGACCCACAGGTCCGAGCCGCTCGAGTCGACGTACGCCATGCGCTGTCCGTCCGGCGCCCAGGTAAACTCCGCGGCGCGGGTGCTCGTCCCGCTCAGCGCCACGTCGACCTCCGGCGCCGCCGGCTGGGCGAACGACACGTTCCCCGACGCGTCGATGGAGACCGCGCCGCGGAAGACGCCGCCCTCCGCCACCTGATCGCACGTCCCGTCGGCGTCGAGGTCCTCCCAGCGCGCACCGAGCCACCCGATGGCGCCGTCCTTCTGCCCCGTCGCGTCGTACGTCCAGTCGTAGCGGATCCCGGGCTCGCCGCCCCAGATCTGGATGCACGCGCCGGCCAGGTCGGTGAGCGGGACGCGCAGCAGGTCGCTCTCGCGCACCAGGTCGAGCTCCCAGAGCCGCCCGCCGCTCGGGCCGCCCGGGAAAAACCCGACGACGCCGTCCGGCTCGCGCAGCGTCACGTGCCACCGCTCGCCATGGTGCAGCCGCCGGCTCGGGCGTGTGCCACCCCCGGACGTGATGCCGGCGACGGCCGCGTTGCCCGTGCCGTCGGGCGCGATGCGCCGCAGCTCGTGCGCGTTCGACCCGTCCAGGTGGTTGGCCCGGAAGTAGATCGTCCCGCCGTCCAGCGGCGCGGGCGGCGGCGTGGCCGTCGGCGTGGAACCGCCGCCGCCGCTGCCGTGGCCGGGGTTGTGGTGGGCTTGGGCGACGTCGGCGGAGCTGCCAAGCACTACGCCGCCGACGACCAAGCCGGCCACGATGGCCGCAATGCCGAGGGCTTTGGAACGATGGGCGGTGCGTGATGTCATGATCCGGCCTCCAGTGCGAGTGGTTTCGGCGCGCGCATGGACCGATTGCCGTCCGCAGTCGCCGTCGTCAGGAGTATTGCCGACGCCGCCTGCCCGCTCTAGAGCCTTTGAGACGCGAAATGGGACAGCGCTCCGTACTGCCGGCATCCCGTGCGTCGTCGGATTCTCGGGAGCCGTCCAGGCATGGCGATGTCCCAACCCGTGTCCCATGGTCGGTTGAACGACCGCGACCGGGTGGCTACACTGCCGGAGCAATTCATCGCCGCGATTGGAGGGTTAGATGGTCGAGCGCTCGCCTGTTCGGTTCGGCGCCCCACTGCACCGCCCTCGAACCACCAACTCAACCCAGACCCGATCGCGCGCCGCGCTGGTCGTTTTGATGACGGCGCTGCTCTGGCGACCCGGGCCCGTGGGAGCCCATCCGGGGGATTGGCCATCGGCTTCGCTCGTGCCCGTACAACCAGAGTCGGAACCGGCGACCGGCGCATCGCTGGCGGGCGCCTTCCCCGCCAGCGCCGGCGGCGACGTCTATCCGGCGCTCACCCTGCTCCCTGGCGATGAGCCGCACTGGCCGCCCGACCTTCGGCAAGGGATGCGCGTGTCCGTCGACCTCGATGCCGCGGCGCTGGCTGGCCTTCCAGCAGGCGACGACGCGACTGCGCATATGCTCGCGTCCATCGCTCGCCAGGCGGCGTCGCACGACCTGGAGGCTTCCCAGGTCGCCGCCCGTAGAGGCCGTCCGCTCGGCGTGCGGGTCGACCCGGGCAGCGCAGACGCGTCGCCCTTCGAGGAAGCATCGGCACCAGCCGCCCGTCTCTATCTGCCGCTCGCATGGAACGGCGGATCCGACGTCCTTCTGCCGCCCACGCAGCTCCCGACGGCGAGCGCGACCTACGCGGCGCCCACCGCAACCGTCATCGCCAAGGTCGAGTCGCATTTGTGGGAGCGCGTAAACGGCGCGATGCTGGCGCACAACGAGGCGGACGACAGCATGTGGGCCGGCGTCTACGGTGGTGAAAACGTCGCGGCTGGCCACATCGTCCGATGGGATCGCACGACGGGCACGTTTCGCATCGTCTCGCCGGACGAGGGCACGATGCCGACCGTCGCGAGCATGCATGCCGACGACGCCGGCAACATGTGGCTTGCCGGCGAGGGTCGAACCGACGAGGGGATCCGGATCGGGCTGGTCCAACGCGTGGCAGCGGATGGTGTCGTCACGACGTACGAGGTTCCACCACCGTTCCTGCATCCCGCCGAGTTCATCACGGTGGACGCGATGGACAGGGTGTGGATAGGGATCAAGGGCGTGAGCATCCGCGTGACCAGCGACACCATCGAGGCGATCGGCTCGTTCGGCGCCGCGGTGCTCTCCGCCGACCGCACGACCTGGACGTCCTTCTATGAGACCAATAGTGGTCTCAGCAGCCCTGCCGTGCTCTGCATCGCCTTCGATGCCGCCGGGAACACGTGGTTCGGCTCCGTCGGCGCCTCGTGGACCTGGCCCATCAGTGACCTCGAGGCCGGTGTATCGGTGCTCGCCGCGGACGGGACGTGGTGGTCCCAGGCCGATCACGAGGCGGCGCCGGCGTCCGTCATCTCCATCGGCACGCAGGGCGACGACCGCGTGTGGATGGTCGCCGGCGAGCTCACCATCGCGGGGGATCACTCGAGCCCGACACGGACCACCCTCCGGGTCCTCGATCACGGGGGCACGCCCACCGACCCGTCGGACGATGCGTGGTCGACGTACCCGGCGACTCCGGAAATGCTCGGTTCGGCCGAAGCGCTGGCCATCGACAGCCACGGCATCAAGTGGCTGAGCCATCGCATGGACCCAGCGGAGAGCAGGCGCTTCGGCATCAGCGCGTTCGACGACGCGGGCACGCCGCACGATGCGCGCGACGATCGGTGGACGACGTACACGCGGTTTGGCACGGACCCGGAAGCGCAGGCGATCAGCGATCTGGTGACCCGCATCCGTGCGGACAGCCGCGGCGTCATGTGGTTCGGGTCCCAGAGCGCCCTCTACAGCCTTGGGGCGGATCGGCAGCGCTGGGAGCGCTACGCGACGGGCAACGCCGTGCCAAAGGCAGACGCCCATCTGCTCGCCATCGACCACCAGGGCCGGCTTTGGACGGGCAGCGACGGCAACCTCAACACGGTCAACCACGGCGTGACGCGCATCGAGCCGAACGGCGAGTCCGTGACGTACGCCCATACGGTTGGCCTCGGCAGCCCGGACGCCATGACCGCCGCCGTCGCGGCCGACGGCTCGACGTGGTTTGGCGCCAGCGTGGACCAGAGCGGGACCTCGTCGGCGTTCGCGCCCGCAAGCCGCCTTGCTCCGGATGGATCGTGGTCGACGTATGGCCGCGACGTCGGCCTCAGCGAGTGGATCTATGCCATTGCCCAAGCCCCCAACGGGGACATGTGGTTCGGCACGGACGAGGGCCCGGTCCAGCGGCGGGCGGACGGCACCTGGCGCCTGTTCGGCCCGCGCCTGACCGTGACCACGGATGACGGGCGGCAGTTCCGCTTCAAGCACCACGAGACCGGCTTCAGCCGCCCGCTGTACACGACGGGCGCCATTCGGGGCGAGCTGGCCCCGTTCAGGACCACGTGCAGCGGGCCACCGCGCCCCTCGGACGTGGCCGGCCGCGTGGCGTGGATGAGGGAAGACGCGACGTGGTACGGGACGTGCGATCACATCAGCGAGATGGCGCGCAACGCCGAGGCGGCCGGAGCTCGGGCGTTCATCATGTTCTCGAACGCGAAGTACTGGAATTGGATCCGACCGGTTGGAAACGCCACGCGCATCCCGGTGGTCATCATCAGCTCACCGACCACCGACGACATCACGCGCCGCCTGGAGCAGGGCGAGACCGTGGACGTGGCGATCGAGCCGGAGGACCTCGCCGACCCGTTCGGCAGCGTCGAGCGAGAGTGGTGGCAAGCCGCGGTCACGTCCATCGCGTTCGACATCGACGGCGGCGTGTGGTTCGGCACCTACGGTGGCGGGCTCGTCATGCTGGAGGCCAACGGCGAGGACTGGTCGACGTACACCGTCGCGGACGGGCTGGCCCACGACGTGGTCTACGACATCGCGGTCGACGCGGCGGGCGCCAAGTGGATCGCGACCTGGCTGGGGCTGAGCAAGCTGGATCGAAGCGGGCGCACGTTCACCAACTTCGTCGGTGGGGCCGGCGGCCGCCTGGTGGCGCGACTGCCGGGCGAAGACGTGGCCGACGTCTTCGTCGAAGACGTGAACGGCCCTTCGCTCGCCGAGACGGGCGGCATTCGCGGTCCGATGGTGGACTTCGGCATCGGCTGCCCGGGCGACGAGGCTCCGGACGTTCGCGGGCAGATCGCGTTCCTCGGCGAAGGAGGTGATCCGAAGGACGCGTGCACGCTCGAGGACAGGCTCCAGAACGCGCAGGAGTCCGGTGCCAGCGCCATCATGACGCACTATGGCTTGTTCTACGAGAACCTCACCCTCGGGCTTCAGCGGCGCGATTGGGGCTGGCTCTCGATCCCGATCATCCACGTTCCCGGTGACTTCGGCCGGCGTATCGCCGACGAGCTGGAGCAGCTCGGGACCGTCGACGTCGAGATCCCACCACCCCCACGGACCTTGCCATCCCGCTCGGAGCGGGCGGCGTTGACGCACGTGAGCTCCGTCGAGGCCCATGACGGGTTCGTCTGGCTCAAGACCGACGGCGACGGGGTGCTGAGGCACGGGCCGAGCCTCGGGCAGTGGCGGAGCTTCGCGTCGGACGAGGCCGAGCTCATCACCCATCGAAGGCTGAAAGGGCCGCTATCGCAGTTCCGCATCGACCCATCGCGAAGCGAAGCCGACATCGAAACCCATGATGCCCTGCGCATCGCGTCCAACGGCGACGTCTGGCTCAAGAACGACGCGACCGTCTCGCACGGCATCAGCCGCCTCGCCCTCGCCGAGCCCGGCTCGGGCTGCGCCGATGCCGTGCCGCTCCAGCACGGCTCCTCCTCGCGCTCGGTCCTCCAGGACGCCGACGACATCGACGTCTACGCCCTGGACATCGCCCAACCCTACAGCCGGCTCGAGGTCACGGTCCCCGACCCCGACGACCAGCTCGACGTCTACCTGGTCCGCTCGTGCAACGCCATCGGCGGCGGCCGGCACATCGGCGGCGGCCGCCATATCGGCGGTGGCCGCCACATCGGGGGCGGGCGGCATATCGGCGGCGGGCGCCACATCGGCGGCGCCCAGCGCGTCGCCTTCGACGTCACCAGCCGCACCGGCACCTACTATCTGGTCGTCCGCCCCAAGCCGGGCGCCCAGGCCTACCCCATCCCCTACGACCTCCAGATCGGCCTGGCCAAGGTCGACCGCAACAGCAAGCGCACCCTCATCCTCACCGACGAGGCCACCCTGGCCGCCCGCCACGGCCTTGCCGCCGACTCCCCGGCGATGCAGGGCTGGCGCGACCGCATTCAGGCCCTGGCCGCCGACGACAGCGTGGCCGGCTACGTCGTCTGGGACCTGCGAAAGGACGCCGGCCCCGCCGTCAGCGCCGCCTTCAGGGACTGGACCACCAACGACGACCCCGCCCGCGCCACTGCGCTGGCCAACGCCCTGGCCCTCGCCCTGCGCGACTGGATCTGGGAGGCGCGCGCCATCGACTTCCCGCGCCTCCAGCATGTGGTCATCGCCGGCGACGACCGGATCGTCCCCCACCTGCGCCTGGCCCTCGCCCCCCCGGGCGTTGCGCTCGACGACGGCTGGCAGCCCGAAGCGGGTTACCTGGCGCGCTCCGGGCTCGCGCCCGACTCCGACATCGGCGCCGCCCTGGCCGACGACCTCGTGCTCACCGACGACGTCTACGCCGCCCCCGCCCCGGTCGCCTGGGGCGACGGCGCGGCCCTCCACCTCCCGCAGCTCGCCGTCGGCCGGCTGGTCGAGCACCCCGACGACATGGTCGCCGTCATCGACGCCTTCCTCGACGGCCGCGGCGAGATCGCGCTGGACCGAAGCCTGGTCGCCGGCAGCGCCTTCGCCGACGACGCCGCAGCCGCCGCGGACGACCAGCTCGCCGCCGCCGGCCTGCCCGCCGCCGCGCGGGCGCGCCTGGCGGACGCGTGGTCCGCCGACGCGCTGCGCGCGCTCCTGGAGGGGGCCGTCGACCTCTTCCTGGTCGCCGCTCGCGGCCGCCACGACGCGCTCGTCGCGCCCGACGCCAGCCGGCTCCGCGCCGCCGACCTCGCCGCCATCGTGCCCGGCGACCCCAACGGCCTCGTGGCCCTCGCCGCGATCGGCCACGGCGGCCTCAGCGCGCCGGGCCAGGACGACGCGGCCCTCGACCTGCCCGAGGCGTGGCTCCGCTCCGGCACGCAGCTGGTCGCCCCCACGGGCCATGCCTACGGCGCCGCCGACGAGCTCCAGTACCAGGAGAAGCTCATGGCCGAGCTCGTCGGCCGCCTGGTCGAGGCGGGCGCGTCCACCCTCGGCGAGGCGCTGGTCGAGGCCAAGCAGGGCTACTTCACCGACGTCGACGCCCCGAACCGCCTCCACGCCAGGACGCTCGCCGGCACGCTCCTCTACGGCCTGCCCATGACGCGGCTCCGCGTGGCCGCGGATGCCGCCCCGCCGCCGAGCGGCGGCTTCGCAGAGCCGGGCGCCGTCGCGGGCGTTGAAACCACGGCAAACGCCGTCGGCGGCACCCCGGGCGACGTCCATCGCGAGGCGCTCACCATGGCCATCGACCCGAGCCGCTACCAGCCGGTCGCCCTGCCGGACGGCACCTACTTCCAGCTGGACGGCCAGCAGCCGCGCGTCGAGGCCGGCGCCCCGGTGCAGCCCAAGCTGCGGCGGATCCTCTCGGAGATCGAAGCCGGCGGCGCGGCCCTCACCCCGCGCGGCGTCGTCCTGACCGGGGCGCGCTATCAGGACCGCCCGCTCACGCCGGTGGTGCGTCGCGCCGGCGTGCTCGACCCCGACGTCTCCGGCGACGCCGAGGCGATCCCCTTCGACCACGCGGGCTGGTACCCGCCGCAGCTCACCGCGCTGCGCGAGCTGCCGCGCACCCTCGGCACCGGCACGCTCCTCTACGGCGCCGTCGAAGCCCACCTGCTGCTGACCCTGGGCCAGTACCACGCGCCATCCGGCACCGAGCGCCTGTACACCCGCCTCGATCTGGACGCGTACTACGGGTCCTCCGACGACAAGGCGCCGCCGCTGATCCGCACCGTCCGGGCCGGCGCTTCGGGCGCCGCCACCGCGCTCGAGGTCGGCGCGACCGACGCGTCGGGCGTGGCGCGCGTCGTGGCCGCCTGGACGGACGGGACCGGCGATTGGCGGAGCGTCGAGCTTGTGAACGGTGGCGATGGCTGGCGCGGCGAGATCCCCGCCGCGGCCCGGGCGATGGTGCAGGCCGTGGACGGGGCCGGCAACGTGGCCGCCGCCGACGACGGCGGGCGCTACTACGGGCGCTAGCTCGCGCACGCCGCGCGCCCTGCTGCTCGCCGCCTTCGCCCTGCCGAGCCTGCTGCTCTCGGCGCACGCGGGCGCCGGCGTGGCCGCCCCGCGCGGCGACGCGCGGCGCGGCGCGCCCGCCCAGGGCCCGAGCCCGACCGGCCCGAAGCACGTGCTCCTTCTCCCCCTGCTGCCTGTCGGCCCGGGCGTCTTGCCCGCTGGCCCCGCCCAGCCCGCCTGGCCCGACGACGCCGTGCGCACGCTGATCCTCACCGACCTGCGCGAGCTCGGCGCGCGCTTCGACCATGCGCCGCAGGACCCGACGATGGCCACGCTCCGCCGCGACGTCCTGGCCCTGGCCGCCCACGACGGCGTCGCCGGCCGGGTGGTGTGGGACCTGCGCGCCGACGCGGGCGCCGACGTGGCCGCGGCCTACCGCGCATGGGCCGGCAACGCGGACCCTGCGCGCTGGACCTTTCGGGCCAACGCCCTCGCCCTGGCGCTGCGCGACTGGATCCGGCGCCAGCGCGCGACCCGCCACCCGGGCCTCCGCCACATCGTGATCGTCGGCGACGACCGCATCGTCCCCCACCTGCGCCTGCGGATCGACGCGCCGTTCGACCGCCTGGACGACGGCTGGGTGACGGAAACGGCCTACTTCCAGGAGAACACCGTCGGCGCCGGCACCGCCGTCGGGACGGCGCTGGCCGAGGACATGACGCTCACCGACGACAGCTACGGCGCCGCGGAGCCGCTGGCGTGGGGCGACCAGGGCCTTCTCCATCTGCCCGAGCTGGCCGTCGGGCGGTTGGTCGAGCGGCCCGCCGACATGTCCGCCGCCATCCGCGCCTTCCTCCGCACGGGCGGCGACGTGACCATCGCGCGGAGCCTGACGGCCTGCTACGACTTCATGCAGGACGCCTGCGCGGCCAGCGACCGGCTCCTGGAGGCGTCAGGGCTGCCCGCGGCCGACCAGCGGCGGCTCCTCGGCAACGGCTGGACGGTCGACGACCTGCGCGCCGCGCTCCGCGGGGAGTTCGACCTCTTCTTCTACGGCGTGCACGCCAAGCACTACGTCCACGAGACGCCCAGCAACGGCATCCTCTACGCGGCGGAGCTGGCGCCGCTGCTCGGCACGCGCGTGCGCGTCCGCGTGGCCTACGGCCTGGCGTGCCACACCGGCCTGAGCACGCCGGGAGATCATCCGGAGCCCACCGACTTCCCCGAGACGATGGTGGCCGCCGGCGTCGCCTTCGTGGCCAGCACGGGCTGGGCCTACGGCTTCGACGGCGAAATGCAGTACCAGGAGAAGCTGCTCGCCGGGCTGACCGCCGAGCTCGTCCAGGCCCCCGAGCCCACGTTCGGCGAGGCGCTGGTCGCCGCCAAGCGGCGGTACCTCCTGGATGCCGACGCCCTGGACCACCTGCACGCCAAGACCCTGGCCGGCACGGTGCTCTACGGCCTGCCGATGACGCGCGTCCGCCTGGGCGATGGCGATCCGGCTCCGACCGTAGCACGGCGCGACGGCGCCGTCGCGCCGGCGACTGGCGCCGTCGGCATCACCGAGGCGGCGATGCCGACGGACGGCGGTCCGTACCGCCGCCGAGTGCGCGCCATCGTCCGCGCGCGCGGCCTGCGCCGGGTGTCCACGCCGGACGGCGACTGGTTCCGGCTGGCCGACCACGCGCCGCGCGTGCAGGCCGGCGCGCCGCTTCAGCCGCAGGCTCGGCACGCGCTCGGCGCCGTCACCCTTGGCGGGCGCTCGCTGGCGCCGCGCGGCGCGGTCCTCGTCGGCGGGCGCTATCGCGACATCGCCGAGTTCCGCCCGCTGGTGCGCCGGGCGCGGCTGCTGGGATTGCGGCCGCCAGCGGGCGCACCGGCGCCGGTGCTCTCCGGCGGCGGCTGGCACCCCGCAAGGCTTGCGCCGCTCGCCGTCCTCGGCGACGGCGCGGCGTCGCAGGCGATGCTCCACCTGATCCTGGGCCAGCTCCACGTGGAAGCCGGCATCGAGCGCCTCTACACGGCGCTCGAGGTCGACGTCTACTACGCGGATGGTCCGGACCGCGCGCCGCCCGCCGTCGCGGTGACGGCGGCTGCCGCCACCGCGGCGGGGGTCGCCGTGTCCGGGAGCGCCAGCGACCCGTCCGGCATCGCGCGGGTCGTGATCGCGTGGACGATCGGCGACGGCCGCTGGCGGAGCACTGCGCTGACGCCCGACGTTGCCGGGCGGTGGCGCGCGGCCCTGCCCCCCGGCGCCATCGCGGTGGTCCAGGCCGTGGACGGCGCCGGCAACGTGGCCGTCGTGGGCGATGGCGGGGGGATCGTCGGCGTGCCGCGGGAAAGCGGTCCTGCGCCCGCCCAGCCCTGAAGGGCCGGTCTCGTTCATGACCAAGCCCCCTCCGGGGGCTCGTCCGCGCACGGGCCGTCTGCAGCCCGCGTTAGCGGGCTTCGTCATGAGGAGCCCGGGGCCTCGGCCCTGGGCGCCGCGCTTCCTGGACGCCGCCTGCGCGATAACGGCGTTCCAGTGTGGCGGAGCACTCGCGCATCCCGGGCTTGGCCCGGGCGCTACGCGCCGCCGGACGCCGCGGCCATCGCCAGCGCCGCGGCGTCCTGCCACCGCAGCGTGGTGCCCACCAGCCACAGCGACTCGAACTCCGCCTCGCCGAGCTGGCGGCGCAGGGCGCCGAGGGCCGCGTCCTTCGCCGGCCGGTCCTTGGGCGGCAGGGGCGAGTCGATGGCCGTGCGCAGCGCATCGACGGCGGCGTGCACCTGGACGGCTGCCTCGGCGCGCCCCCGGCGCGCGGTGAGGATCCCGGCCACCTCGAGCCACTCCGCCATGCCCAGCTTGCTGCCCATCCGCTCCAGCACCACCAGGCTCTCGCCGAGCAGGCGGCGCGCGGCGGGCAGGTGCCCCAGCTGGCATTCCGCGTGGGCCATGCCCGTGAGCGCGTAGGCCACGCCCTCGTCGTCGTCGAGCTCCCGGGCCAGCCGAAGGCTGTCGGCCATGCGCTGGCGGGCCTCGGCGCCGGCGCCGCGTGCCAGCGCCGCGTCGCCCAGGTTGGCCAGCGTCACGGCCACGGCCCAGTCGGTGCCCAGCTCGCGGAACCGGGCCAGGCTCTCCTCGAGGTAGTTCTCGGCTGCCGGGAGGCGACCTCGCCGCAGCGCGACCAGGCCGAGGTTGTTCAGCGTCGCGGCCACGCCCCAGCGGTTGTCCGCGGCGCGCCAGATCGCCAGGGCCTCGTCGTAGTGCGCGACGGCCGCGTCGTAGTCGGCCATCTCATCCGCCACGTTCCCGAGATGGCGCAGCGACTCGGCGATGCGGTCCGGGTCGCCGAGGCGGCGGTGGATGGCCAGGCTCTCGCCGTGCAGGGCCAGCGCCGCCGCGTAGTCGCCCTGCTGGAACGCCAGCGCGCCCGCCCCATCCAGCGCCCGCGCGCGGAGCGCGCTCGGCGCGGCGCCGGCGGGCGCCTCGAGCAGCCGCCCGATCCAGTGGCGACCCTCGATCGGCCGCCCCCGCAGACGCCAGAAGGGCGCGAGGAGGGTGGCCAGCTGGAGGCCCTCCGTGGCGGCATCGGGATCGCCGGCCGCCCAGGCCAGGGCATGGCGAAGGTTCTCCGCCTCCAACGCCAGCCGCGCCAACCACCGCGCCTGGTCGCTGCCGGTCAGGGCGGCGTTCGCCTCCTCGGCCAGCGCGAGGCACCAGCGCAGGTGGGCGCGCCGCATCGCCCCGGGCTCGGCGTCGGCCTCATCGGACTTGATCGCCGCGAAGGCGCGGATGGACTCGAGCATGGCGTAGCGCGCACCCAGCGCATCGTCACCCGTCGCCCGCACCAGCGACTTGTCGACGAGCTGGGTCAACGCGGGCAGGACCCGACCGCGGTCGAGCCGCGCGTCGGCGCACGCCGCCTCGGCCGCGGCCACCGTCCAGCCATCGCGGAAGACCGAGAGGCGCCGCAGCAGCACCTGCTCCGCCTCGGAGAGCAGCGCGTAGCTCCATTCGATGGCCGCCCACAGCGTGCGCTGGCGTGGGTCGGCGGTCCGGCGACCGCGGTCCAGGATGGCAAAGCGCTCGTCCAGGCGGGCCAGGATGCTCGCCGGCGGCATCATCCGGACGCGCGCGGCGGCCAGCTCTAGCGCCAGCGGCAGGCCGTCGAGGCGGCGGCAGAGCTCGGCCACCGCCGCGGCATTGTCGGCATCCAAATGAAAGCCCGGGTCGGCGGCGACGGCGCGATCGAAGAAGAGCTGCACGGCCTCGTATGCCGACGACAGGTCGCCCGGATCGCGCGCGCCGGCCGGGGGCACCGGCAGGGGCGCGACGGGCCAAGCCTGCTCACCCTCGATCCCGAGCGGCTCGCGGCTGGTGGCCAGGACGCGCGCCGCGGGGCAGGCGTGCAAGAGCGCCTCGACCACCACGGCGCACTCTTCGATGAGGTGCTCGCAGTTGTCGAGGACGATCAGCGTCGCGTCGTCCCCGACGGCGTCGACGACGGCCGTCAGCGGCGCGCGTCCTTCCACGTCCCCGGCCGCGCCCAGCGCGTCGGCGATGGCTCCGGCCACGCGGTCCGGAACGGTCAACCCGGCGAGCGGGACGAACCAGGCGCCGCCCGGAAACGCCGGAAGCCCGCGCGCCGCTGCTTCGAGCGCCAGGCGCGTCTTGCCGGAGCCGGCCGCGCCGGTCAGGGTGATCGAGCGCCCACCCTCGAGCATTGCGGCGAGAGATGCCAGCTCGCGCTCCCGCCCGATGAAGCGGCTGAGCTGCGCGGGCAGGCTGTGCCGGTGCCCGCCTGCCGCAGGGCGCTCCTGCGACCCGGCCCGCCCAGCGGCCGCCGTGGGCGTGCTCGCAGCGTCGGCAGTCAGCTCGAGCTCGCGGAGGATGCTGGCCAGCATGGCCAGGCCGCGCTCGATGCGACGGCCGACGTACTTGCGGCCATGGCGTGCGCCGGGGCGGCCGAACACGGCCAGCTCGGCCACCTGCAGCGCGTGGCGCGAGAAGTACCGATGGTGAAGGACGCTCCACGCCTCGCGATCCGGCTGGGCGGCGTCGAAGTCCGCTGCGATCTGCGCCTTCACCGCGTCGCGGGTGCGCACCTCCGCCGCCGCCTCGCGGCCGGGATCGCCGCGCGCCTGGCCCAGGTTGGCGCGCACGATGGTCTCGAGCTGGCCGGCCAGCGCCCAGGTGCGGCTCTCGGGCGTGTCGGTCAGCCCCTCCTGTCGCACGCGGTTGGCCACCAGCGCGGCGTCGAGCAGGGCGTTGCCGTCCAGCGGGCGCGCCTGGCGGAGGCACTCGAGCGCCCGCCGGACCTCGCTTTCGGTGATGCGACCGATCTCCATGATCCCCCGTCCTGCGCCGCCAAGGCGGCGGACGCCTATGGTGGACCAGGGCGAGGCTGGGGGCCACACGGGATGGCCTTTGTCGTGGAGTCAGCACCGAAGCGCGCGGCCACCGCGGTCACGGCTGCCTCGACGCCGACGGGATGTAGATCGCCGTCGCCGGCACCCACGGCGTGGGCTCGCTTGGCGTCGGCTCTCCCGGCATCGTCGGCGATGGGGTGGGCGACGGCACCGTGCTCTGGGTGGCCTGGGGCGTGGCGCTTGGCGACGGCGCGGCCGTTGGCTCCCCCGGACGGGTCGCCTCCGGCGTCGCCGACGGCTCGGGCGTTGGCGATGGCTCCGGCGTCGCCGTCGGCTCCGGCTCGACGCCAAACTCCAGCGGCCACGGCTCCGACGGGCCGCGGCTGGGCTCGGGGTTGGCCACCGCCACGTGCACGGTGCCGGCCAGCGGGACGTCCTCGGGCCTGAGGCGCGCGACGAGCACGCCGTCCCCGGCGGCGGTGGTCGGGCGGGCCTGGCCGTTCCAGAGCACCGTCGCGCCGGGCGCAAAGCCGTTGCCCTCCACGCGCAGCGTCGTCCCGTCGAGCGCGACGGCCGTCAGCGCCGGCCGCGGGTTGAAGACCGTGAAGACCTGGCGTGGCCCAAACGGCAGGCCGACACCCCGGCGGATCGCCACCTGCACGTGGCCGGCCGTCGCGAGCAGCTCGGCGGGCAGGTCCGCGACGAGCGTCGTCGCGCTGGCGACCGTCGTGGAGAGCGGCTGGCCCGCCCAGTGGGCGGCGAGCCCGGCGCCGAAATCGGTGCCGCTTAGCGTCAGGGCCAGCGGCCCGTCGCCGACGGTCGCCTCCGCCGGCTCGATCGACGCGAGCACCGGGAGCGCGCCGAAGGCCGCCTCGCCGTACGTGTCCGGGCGCGACCAATGGCTCCGCTGTGGCCACGGGTGGGCATCGCTCGGCGCCGCGACCGCGTAGTGGTCGACGTTGAAGCCGACATTGGTGAGGAACGACCCGATCTGCCCGCCGGGGATGCTCACCTCGGCGCTCCACACCCCGCCCGCGGCCTGGACCTGGCCCACGTGCCCGCTGGCCGGAACGTCGACGAGCGTGCCGCCGTTGCCGCGCTTGCTCAGCGGCATGCCGTCCTCGAACACGATGAACTCGCGGTCGTCCGGTTGCGGCAGAGCGGCGCGATCGAGCGCCGTGTCGACGCGCACGGCGACAAACGACATCGACGACGAGCCGTGCGCCTGCTCGAGGTCGGCAAAGCACGTCCAGAGCAGGCCGCCCGCGCGGCCCACCAGGACCGTGGCCGAGCGGCCGTCGGCATAGGGCGCCAACGGAAGGCGCGCGGCGCCGGCATACGCGTCGTCGTCGCAGCCGCCGTCGTGCGCGGGGGCCGGGATGTCCGGGATGGCCAGCGGGGCGATGGTGAACGACGACTCGGCGCGGCCGGTGTAGCCGCCGGCGTCCGTGGCCGTGAGCGCGGCGGTGTAGTCGCCCGCGCCGAGCCCGACCAGCGCCAGCGATCCGCCGGCCCCGGTCGCAGGCGCCGTCATCGGCCCCTCGACCGACCACCCCAGGCCGGCATCGGCCACGCGACCGTCCTCGGCATCGACCGCGGCGCCTGCCAGCGTCACGGCGCCCGGCGACGGCTGGACCGAGCCGGCCACCGGCGCGAGGATGGTCGGCTTCGGCCCGCCGTCGGCGACGACGAACGCCTCCGAGGTGGCCAGCGTGGTGCGGTAGCCGTCGGTCACGGCCACGCGGATGCGGGCGGCGGTGCTCGCCGGAAGGCCGCTCAGATCGTCGCTCAGGAGCCGCGCCGTCTCGCCCGCCGCCAGATGGGGGACCCCGGCCGCGATGGTTCGCCAGGTCGCCCCGTCGTCCGGGCTGTACTGGAGGGTGGCGAGCAATGGGTCGCCGTCCTCGTCGGCGGCCGTCCAGGCGACCTCGAGGGTCGAGGTGACGAGCGCCCCGGTGGCCGGTGCGACCACCGCGACGCTCGGGGCGGCGGGACCGGACGACACGCGGGCGAGCTCGGTGCTCCCGCCCATGAGCACGATGTGCGCGACCTGGCCGTCCGGCGCCGGGAACGTCATGGCGAACGGCTGGGTGCTGCCGCCGGCATCGCCGGCATCGAACGGCGTGACGGTCCGGTCGTCCAGGACGGCGCCGGCTGCGTCCAGGAGCTGGACGTGCAGCTCGGCAAGCGCGGCGGCATCGGCTGCCATGCCCGCGCGATCCAAGGGGTTGACGCGCTCGGTGGCGGGCACCGGCAGTTGGCTGCTCGGGCGCACCAAGCTCGGCGACGCCTCCGGCTCCCGCCACCTGGCCGCCGCGGCGCGCTGCCACTTGGCGACCATCGACGAGCTGACGCCATCGACCGGCCAAACCCAGGCCGGCAGGAGCGTGGTGAGCGACGGGTCGAACGGGTCGAAGCTGCCGGTGACGTGGACGACGCCGTGGGCGTCGGCCAGGACGTCGACGGCCTCAGGCGACGCGGCGGAGGGGCCGGTCGGAACGTCGAGCACGCCGAGCGTCACGGCGGCGGAGCCCGTCGGGACGCCGTCGGCGGCGGGTAGCGCGGCACCGAAGCCGGCCAAGGCGTCGAGGGCGGCCGATCCACTGCCCGTCTGGCCCGGGTCGGCGCCATCCGTCAGCCAGAAGCCGCGGACCGGCATCTCGTTGAGGAGGCCGCTCCAGCTGAAGTCGCTGATCCAGCGCGGCTTCGGCGGGCTTAGGCGGTGCGCGTACGACATGAGGTCGCCGGCCGCGGTCGGCGGGATGATCTCGAAGGCGCCCAGCGCGCCGTTGAACGTCCAGCCGAAGTGGCGCTCGAACCCGTCGTCGTGGTCGGTGTTGCACGGGTCGTACGGGTAGCCTCCGACATCGTCCGGATCGCCCGCGGGGCAGTCCACGTGTCGGCGGCCGTAGTTGTGGCCCAGCTCGTGCGCCAGCGTCACAGCGCGCTCCGTGCGCCAGTCCTGCATCGGGTTCGGCGACGGCAGACGGATCCAGAGCTGGTCACCGCCCAGGCGGCCCGAGCCGTTGGCACCATCCTCGTTCGGGTCGACGATGCCGATGTAGTGCGTGCGCGAGCGGGCGTCGTCGCACTGGTCGGGGTCGTCCGAGAACTGGTCCCGCGCCCAAAGCGAGAGGATCATCTTCCAGCTGTCGTCCTCCGGCTCGTACGGCCCGTACTTCCAGGGCGGGATCCCAAAGCGCGCCTCGAGCTCGGCAATGTCCTCGCTCTGCGTGAACGTCCAGAGCTCGGGCACCGGCAGCACGCGTTCGGCCATCTCGATGGCAAACCAGTGGTTGGGCGTGAACAGCGCGGCCGTGTTGCGGGTGCGCACCTTGATGAACACCGTGCAGATCGGCGCGCGGTTGTGGAAGCCGACCGTGCGCTCGATGGCGTTGTTGGCCGCGTTTGGCTCGGCATAGCCACCCGCGACGGTGAGCGCCGCGCGGAGGCGCAGGTCGCCCGGCGTTCGCCACGCCTCGGGCAGGTCGAACAGCCAGCCCTGGTTTGCGCCGCGGCGGTCGGCGGTGTTGGTGCCGCCCAAGCCTCCCGGCGCGCCCGGCAGCGGGAAGCCCAGGCTGCCGTTCAGCGGCGCGATCGCCCCGAGGTACGTCGCCCCGTGCCAGCCCTCGAGGCGCGCGCGGACGGTCCCGGCGCGCGGGCCGCTCAGCTTCTGGCCGAACACGCGCACGGTCGTGGGCTTGTGCGCCATGAGCGGCACGTCGTTGTTCGGCCCTTGGACGGCCTGGACGACCTCGAGCCCGATGGCCTCGATGTCCGGAAGGATGGGCGGCGCGTCCAGGCGCAGCCTGAACACCTTTTCGGCGCCGCCCGTCGTGCCGGAGAAGAACACATAGCCGCCGGCCGCCGCAGCGTCGGTCGGGGCGACGGCGATCGGGTGGCCGGCGCCGCCGGCGATGGTGTCGGCGCCGCTCACGCCGAACGGTCCGCCAAACGTCTGGCGCCTCAGCTCGATGGGCCCGCGGCCGTCGAACTCGAACCAGAACAGCCGGTTGCCGCTGCCGGCGAGCCCGCCGATGGACAAGATGGACGCGCCGGCCTGCGGGTTCTGGACCGTGGTCGCACCGCAGACGACCGGGATGCTGCGGCTGTTGCAGCGATAGCCGCGGAGCACGCCAGCGCTGATCCAGTGAAGGTCGATGGAGGTGCCCAGCTGAGAGCCGCTCACCGGCAACCACGTGAGCCCGGCGCCGTCCTCGGTGGCCCAGACGTCGCGCACGCAGGCCGACCCCCCGAACAGGCACCAGCCGTAGACTCGGAAGAGCATGTTGTCGCCGAACCAGTACAGGTAACCGTCGCCGCCATAGATGAGGTCGTGCGCGTTGGCGCCGCTGTTGGCCATGTCCTGCCTTGGCGGGTCGTTGAACGCATCGCGCCCGGCAAACCAGAGCTTGCCGTCGGCCAGCCAGTACATCATGTTGGTCGAGAAGCTGGCGGTGAAGCCGGTCGGCGGCGACGTGAGCGCCAAGAGGACCTGGCTGCGCGGGTCGGCGTTCGGCCGGAGCACGATGCCGCCGAGCGCGAGGCTGTACTGGTACACGCCTTGGTCGTCGGCAAACAGCGTCGAGTGGTCCATGCTGCCTTCGGCCAGGACGGCAACCCGTCCACCGCCCAGCGGCCAGCGCTTGAGCGTGTCGACCTGTTCGGGCGCCGCCAGGGCGTCCTCCACGACCGATTCAGTCGCGGCGCGCGGCGCGCCGGCCGCATCCAGCCGCGGGCCGACGTAGGGGCGGTTGCTCCAGAAGAGCTGCGTGGCGGACGCGGCAAAGCGCGACGCGCCGCCGTTGTCCACGACCTCGGCGCCGCCTTGATCGGGCGCCGCGGTGCGGGCGGGTTGTGCGTCCGCCTGCTCGAGCGTCACGGCGGTGGCGCGCCCTGGTGCGCAGAGGGCTAGGGCGACGAGCGCGGCGCTGGCGAGCAGCCGTCGGCTGGCGAGAGGTGACATGTGCTGGCTCCTTTGGCAGGCGGATCGGGAGCGGGAGGGGAAGGCTCCTGGGGGGCCGATCGCGCCGAGGCCAGCGTAGCCCATGCGCGCGCCCGGCGGCCAAACTTGTTTTCACAAAACCTTTCAACCTGTGGCATCCATTACCATCATGCCCACTTCGGCTTTGGCCGTTCGCCACCCGACGATCACAGCCGAGGCTGTCCGCGAGGCGCTGGCAGCCGTGCGCCATCCGCTGTCCAAGCACCGCCTGGCCGACAGCTCGCTCGTCCGGCTCGACGTCGTCGAGCGGCGCCTGAGCGCCATGGCGGTCGCGCCCACGCTGGACAACCGAGCGTGGGTGCTCTTCGACCTGCTCGACGAGCTGGCGGCCACGCGGCTGGCGCAGCTGCGCACCGCCACCGACGACGCCGGCGCGCCGCCGACGACGGCCGACGCGGAGCTGGCGGCGGTCCAGGCCGACTTTGCCGCCGGCGACCACGCACGGGAGTGCTGGAGCACCTTGTACAGCCGCTTCCTGTCGCCCATCGGCCTCCCCATGGACCGCGTCGCCACGGCGGCGGCGGTTGGACGGGTGACGCTGGCGCGCCGGCTCAACGACGGCCTGGCGCTGCTGGCGGCCGCGCTGGTCGTCCGGGCCGCCGAGGGCCCGCCAGGCGCCGCCACGGCCCCCGGCGCAGCGGGCATCCGCGCGCCGGCCGCTGCCGCCCGCCAGCGCGTGCACGTGACATCCGGCTCGGCCCGCGCCGCGCCGGGCACCGACGTGATCACGGCCCGCATTGTTGCGGCCGTGCGCGCCGACGACCGGCCCGGGATCGCCCTGGCGGACGGCGAGGCACGGGCGCTCGTCCAACGGCCGCCCGCCGACCTCACGGCCTACCGCGCCGCGCGCGTGGCGGCGTGGTCGCGCCCAGAGCACGCGCTGGATCGGCGCTTCGTCCGCCTCGAGCTGGTCTTGGACGCCGGCGAGCAGACGGGCGGCCGGTGGCGGGCGCAGCCGGACACGTTCGACGCGTTGGACGTGGCCATTGCCGCCGCCGGGAGCCCGGCGGTCGTCGTGCTGGGCGCGCCGGGCAGCGGCAAGAGCACGCTCCTGCGCCGCCACGAGCTGGACGTGGCGGCGGCCGGCCTGCGCGGCGAGACCGACGCGGTCCCGTTCCTGGTGTCGCTGGCCGCGTTCCCGGCAGCCAACGCGCGCCGCGCCGAGACGGCCCTGCCGGCGGACCCGGCCGCATGGTTGTCCGAGCGCTGGCGCGCGCGCCAGCCAGCCCTGCCCAGCCTGGACGCCCTCTTGGATGCGGGCCGCCTGGTCCTGGTGCTGGATGGCCTGAACGAGCTACCGCACGCCGACGCAGCCGCGTACCACGCGGCCGTCGCGGCGTGGCGCGTGTTCCTGGCGGACCGCATCGGGAACGACCGGGGCAACCGGGCGGTCCTGTCGTGCCGCTCGTTGGACTACAGCGCGCCGCTGTCCTCCGCCGACCTGCGCGTCCCGCACCTCAGCCTCCGCCCGCTGGACCAGGGCCAACGCCGCGTCTTCCTCAGCGCCTGGCTGGGCGATGCCAAGGCCTCCGCGGTGGAGGCCGCCATGGACGCGGCGCAGCGCGCCCTGTGCGCCACGCCGTTTGCCGCTCGCCTGGTGGTCGACGCGGTGGCCGCCAACGGCACGCCGCCGCGCGGCGCGGCCGAGCTCGTCACCGGCCTCGTGCGGCGCGCCCTGGCCCGAGAGGCCGAGCGCGGCGGGCCGCTGGCCGAGCCGGGCCGCGTCCTGCACGAACGGGATCTCCGCCAGATCGCCCTGGACCGTTGGGCCGGCCCGGCCGACCTGCCATCGCGCGGCGCGCTGGTGCCAGCGCTCGAGCGGCTGGGCTGGCACATGCAGGCGGGCGGCCTAGCCGCCGGCGGCGCCCAGGTGCGCTTGGCGCGCGCCGAGGCCGTCGCCGCAATGGCCGACGGCGGCGCCGGCACCGGCACCGGCTCGGATGGCGCGGCGGGCGCGGCGCGCGACGACCGCGCGGGCGCGGTCGTCGACGCGGGCCTGGCGCTCGGCCTCTTGGACGAGGACCCGGCGACCGACGCGCTCTGCTTCAGCCACCAGCGCGTCCAGGAGTACTTTGCCGCGCGCCAGCTGGCGCGCGGCACCAGCGCCGGGTGCCTGGCGGCGCCTTGGCAGACGGCGGAGATCGCGCCATCCGTCGCCGAGCTGATCGAGCGGCTGCCGCCCGGCGAGCCGCTGCCCGCGCTGCCCTCGACCGGGTTCGAGGAGACGGCGCGCTTTGCCGCCGCGATGGTGGCGGACGCGGACGCCTTCGTGCGCGCGGTGCTGGACGCCAACGCCGCGCTAGCCGGGGCGCTGGCGGCCCAGCCCGACGTGGCGCCCGCCCTCTCCGCGAACATCCTAGAGACGGTCCGCACCGCGCTGGCCGCCCGGCGCGTCGACCCGGCGGCCGACATCCGAGCGCGCATCGACGCGGCGCTGGCGCTGGCGCCGCTGGGCGATCCGGACCTGGCCGCCGTCGACGGCCCCGAGGGCCGCTGTCTGGTCGCGCCGCTGGTCCTGCTCCCGGGCGGCGACTACCCGATCGGCCGCGCGGAGCCCTTCGAGGCGCTCGGCCGGACGTGGACGGCGCGCTATCCGCCGCGCACGGTCCGCCTGGCGCCCTTTGCCCTGGCCCGCCGCCCGGTGACCAACGCCGAGTGGGCCTGCTTCATGGCCGCCGGCGGCTACGACACGGCCCGCTGGTGGCCGTCGCCCGCCGCCGCGGCGTGGCGGCGCGGCGAGGGGACGACGGCCGGGATCCACGCCAGCGTCCGGGCGTGGACGGCGCGGTACCGCGCGGAGCCGGACCTGCTGGCGGCCACGCACGCCAGCGGCTCGTACGACGATGCCAACCTGGAGCGCTGGCAGCGCCGGATCGCCATGACGCCGTCCGCGCTGGCGCGGCACCTGGAGGAGAGCTACCCGTCGGTGCGCCACACGACGCCGCGGCACTGGGACGACCCGCGCTTCAACCACCCGGCCCTGCCGGTCGTAGGCGTGACGTGGTACGAGGCGGCGGCCTACGCGTCGTGGCTGGCGGCCGCCACCGGCCGCCCATACCGCCTGCCCACCGACGCCGAGCTCGAGGCGGCCGCCCGCGGGCGGCAGGGCCGCGAGTGGCCGTGGGGCGGCGTGTGGGACGCGGCGCGGGTCAACTCGGTCACCCTCCGCACCTTCGGCCCGACGCCGCCCGGCGTCCTGGTCGAGGGCCGTTCGCCCGAGGGCTTGGACGACCTGTCGGGCAACGTGGAGGAGTGGACCACCACCGAGGCCGACGGCGAGCTGGTGGTGCGCGGCGGCAGCTGGCGCGACAACGAGACGCGCGTCAACCCGGCGTACGGCGCGAGCTACGCGCCCGACCTCTGCCCGGACAGCGTGGGGGTGCGGCTGGCGTGCGATCCGGGCGGGGCGGGGGAAGAGGCACAGGGCAGTCTTGGTGGTCCTGCGTGGTATCATTGGCGATCTGAGGTGATACCATCGACGAACCGCTTGCCCCGCTCGCATCCAACGCATCGGGCCGCTTCCTGATGCGGCTCGATCCGGACCTGCACGCCGCCCTGCGGGCCGAGGCTGCGGCCCGGCACATGTCGCTCAACGAGCTGTGCGCGCGGACGCTGGCGGAGCATGCGTTCGACCCGGTCGCGGGCGCGTTCGGGCCCGTCGTGCGGCGCGCGCTCGGGTTGTTCGAGGGCGCGCTGGTCGGCCTCGTGGCGTTCGGCTCGTGGGCGCGCGGCGACGCGGCCCCGGGCTCTGATGTGGACGTGCTCGTGGTCGTTGCGCCGGGCATCGCCGTAACACGCGCGCTGTACCGCCGGTGGGACGCCCAGCCCGTGACCCACGATGGGCGCGCCGTCGACCCTCACTTCATCGTCCTGCCCGACGCTGCGGCGCCGGTCTCGGGCGTTTGGGCCGAGGCCGCCCGGGATGGCATCGTCGTGTTCGAGCGTGGCCATCAGGTGTCGCGCCACTTAGGACATGTTCGCCGCCAGGTGCTGTCCGGGGTACGACGCCGGTCCACATCCCACGGGCAGCCCTATTGGGCGACGCCATCGCTGGAGGTCGCGCGTGCGAAATCCTGATCTCGCGGCGGACTACGTTCGGCGCGCCACGGCGCGGCTGGCAGCCATCGACGTCCTGTTCGAGGCAGAGAGCTGGCCGGACGTGGTCCGCGAAGCTCAGGAGGTGGTGGAGCTGGCGCTGAAGGGCTGCCTGCGCCACTTCGGCATCGAGCCGCCGCGAACCCACGACGTCTCCGAGGTGCTCCTGGACGAGCGCGATCGGCTGCCGGCCGCGCTGCAGGGCGAGGTTCTCCGCCTGGCCGCCGTGTCCAAGGACCTGCGCCGCGACCGCGAGCTGGCCTTCTACGGCGCGGAAGACCTGACGCCCACCGACTTCTACGCGCGCTCGGACGCCGAGCAGGCGCGCGACGGCGCCCGGATGGTGGTGCGCATCGTGAGCGAGCACGTCGCGTGACCTGCGCGTCGGCTGGGCCGTGCGCGGACGCCTGATCGCCGCCTGGAAGAGCGGGGCCGCGCCCGCGCCTTCGTCGAGCAGGGGGGCGGCCCGACGGCCGCCCCCCTGCTCCGTTCGTCGCGGTCGCCCGCGTGCTCTCAGCCGTCTGTGCAGTCCATGATCGCTCCCTTCTGGGCGCCGTTGATCAGCCCCGCCCGCTTCCAGGCGTTCGTCAGGTGCGAGACGCAGCTGACGAACCGCCCGTGGTCGCCCGGGTTGTCCAGTGTGCACTGCGCGATCAGGTCGTTGAACGTGCTGCCGTTGGCGAAGACGTGGTTCGGCACGCCGCTGTCGCACGTCCCGATGACCACCGTGTCGGCAAGGCTGCCGTGCGGGTACGCGTCGTCACCGTCCGCCACGCCGTCGTCGTCGTCGTCCAGGTCGCAGGCGTCGCCGTAGCCGTCGCCGTCGTAGTCGGCCTGGGCCGCGTTAGCCACCGTCGGGCAGTTGTCGGACGCGTCCGGAACGCCGTCGCCGTCGTCGTCCGTCTCGCTCGCGTCGCCCACGCCGTCCCCGTCCGAGTCGGTCTGGAGCGGGTTGGCCTCCAGCGGGCAGTTGTCCAGGGCGTCGAACACCCCGTCGTTGTCGTCGTCCGGGTCGCAGGCGTCGCCCTGGAGGTCGACGTCCTCGTTCGCCTGGTCGGCGTTGGGCGTCGCCGGGCAGTTGTCGACCGAGTCGTCGATCCCGTCGCCGTCGGCGTCCAGGTCGTTGACGGGGTCGCACGCGTCGCCGATGCCGTCGCCGTCGTAGTCGGCCTGGGTCGCGTTCGTCGCGGTCGGGCAGTTGTCGGCCGCGTCGAGCACGCCGTCGTTGTCGTCGTCCGCGTCGCAGAGATCGCCCGCGCCATCGCCGTCCAGGTCCGCCTGGTCGGGGTTGAACACGAACGGGCAGTTGTCGGCCGGGTCGGGGATGCCGTCGTTGTCGTCGTCGGTGTCGCAGACGTCGCCCTGGCCGTCGGTGTCGTTATCCTCCTGTCCGGGGTTGTGGTGCAGCGGGCAGTTGTCGTCCGGGTCCGCCACGCCGTCGCCGTCGTCGTCCAGGTCGCAGGCGTCGCCCTGGAGGTCGCCGTCGTAGTCCGCCTGGCCGGCGTTGGCCACCGCCGGGCAGTTGTCGACCTCGTTCGCTACGCCGTCGCCGTCGACGTCCGGGTCGCACGCGTCGCCCGCGCCGTCGACGTCCGCGTCCGCTTGCCCCGGGTTGAACGCCGCCGGGCAGTTGTCGCTCTCGTTGACGATGTCGTCGCCGTCGATGTCCGGGTCGCACACATCGCCGATGCCGTCGACGTCCAGGTCCGCCTGGTCGGGGTTGAACACCGTCGGGCACTTGTCGACGGCATCCGGGACCCCGTCCTGGTCGTTGTCGGCGTCGCACACGTCCCCGATGCCGTCGCCGTCGACGTCAAACTGGTCGGGGTTGAACACCAGCGGGCAGTTGTCGTCCGCGTCCAGCACGCCGTCGTTGTCGTCGTCGTCGTCGCACGCGTCGCCCTCGAGGTCGCCGTCGACGTTGGACTGGCCCGTGTTGTCAACCACCGGACAGTTGTCGTCGACGTCGGCGACCGTGTCGTTGTCGTCGTCCGTGTCGCAGGCGTCGCCCTGACCGTCGCCGTCCGTGTCGAGCTGGTCGGCGTTGGCGATGAGCGAGCAGTTGTCGTCGTCGTCAGGGATGCCGTCGTCGTCGTCGTCGGGGTCGCACGCGTTGCCGATGCCGTCGCCATCGGTGTCGGTCTGGAGCGGGTTGTACTCCAGCGGGCAGTTGTCAACATCGTCGTCTACGCCGTCGTTGTCGTCGTCTGTGTCGCACGCGTCGCCTTGGCCGTCGAGGTCGAGGTCCGCCTGGTCGGCGTTCGCGACCAGCGGGCAGTTGTCGTCGCCGTCGGGCACGCCGTCGTTGTCGTCGTCCGCGTCGCAGGCGTCGCCCTGGCCGTCGCCGTCCGTGTCCAGCTGGTCGGCGTTGGGGGTCAGCAGGCAGTTGTCGAACGCATCGCGCACGCCGTCGCTGTCCCGGTCGAGGTTGGCCACCTCGAGGGCGCCGACGGGCGGCGTCCCCAACGCGATCGGGCTGACCACCGTATGGGCGCCCGTCTCCGGATCGAGCGTCAGGTGGTTGAACGGGGGGTTCCCGACCCCGGCGTGCAGCGTGCCGTCCGCGCCGAAGCTCAGCGACGCGATGTTGCCGATGCCCGTGCTCCCGATGTCGGTCACCGTGCCGGTCCCCAGGTCGACCGTTCCCAGCCGGTCCAGGCCGCCGAGGGCCGGGTCGAAGGCCACGTACGCCGTCCCGTCGGCGGCGAACGCCAGCGCCCCGACGTTCTCGCTCAGGTTGGCCACCAGCGTCGGCGAACCGGTCGCCGTGTCGATGGCGTAGATCGCCCGCTCCGTGAAGCCGCCGATGCGCTGGACGACGGCGTGCAGCGCGCCACCCGGGTCGAAGGCCAGGCTGGTCAGGTAGTTCAGCCCGATGGTCCCGACCAGCGTTGGCGTACCGCTGGCCGCGTCCAGCGTGTAGAGCCGCGACGACGCGGTGACCGGCGGACCGACCTGGATGGCGAAGATCGTCCCGTCCGGCCCAACGGCCAGCGCCGAGAGCCCGCGCAGGCACGTCGGCCCGGTCGCCGTGATGGCGCCCGTTACCTGGTCGATGGCGACGAGCGCCGAGAGACCGGTGCGCCCAGCGGGGACGTGGAGGAAGCCGTAGAGGCCGTAGAGCTGCCCGTCCACCGCCTTCTGCGGCGGCGCCGCGTCGCCCTGGAAGCGCGCGACGGCGAACTGGTTCTGCGCGGACCCCATGGCGAAAGCCTGGCCCCCGGCCAGCACCTTGCCGTCGGATTGCAGCGCCATCGCCCACGCGGCGTCGCCGCCGCCCAGGAAGTCCGCCGTGGCCAGGCCGTCGGCGCCGAAGGCGGTGTCCGGTGCGCCGTCGGCCAGGTAGCGGTAGACCAGGAAGTCCTGGGCAGCCGTCCCGCCGTTGGCGGCCGTGGCGAACGTCCGCGCCGTGGCCACGATCCGGCCGTCCGGCATCACCGCGACGTCCGTGCCGTAGTCCTCGCCCAGCACCTCCTGGCGCAACCACCCGTCGTCGTCGAAGCCCTCATCCAGGCTGCCGTCGGCTGCCAGGCGCACGATCAGCATGTCGCGCACGACCTGGCCGCCGCCGCCCGCCGTGGCATCGGGGCCGATGTCGCCGGCGAGCGCGATGGACCCGTCCGCGCCGACGGCCATGGCGGCCACCTGCTCGTCAGGCCCGCCGAGGTCGTGGTGGACGATGCCGTCGCCGTCGAAGGTGGCGTCCAGCGTGCCGTCGGCGTTCAGCCGCAGCACGCCCAGGTCGAAGTCGCCGCCCACGCGGCCGTGGCCGGCCACCAGGATCTTGCCGCCCGGCAGCAGCGCCACGTCGGTCCCCACGGCGCCCTCGCCGGCCAGGTCGAACGTGGCGATGCCGTCGCCGTCGGCGCCGCCCGCGGCGAACGAGTCATCGAGGTCGCCGTCGGCCAGATAGCGCGCCACGACGACGCGCGCGGCCGACCCGCCGCCGGTGCCGCCCACGACGACCAGCTTGCCGTCCGGCTGGGCCGCGACGGCACGCGCCACGTCGTTGGCGCCGAGGACGTCGGTCGTGACCCAGCCACCCGTGCCGAACGAGGCGTCGAGCGTTCGCGGGAAGTGGCCGGGGTCGAAGCGCGCCAGGAGCATGACCTGGACGGGCGAGCCGTCGGGATGATGGAAGCCCGCCATGACGATGCGGCCGTCGGGCTGGAAGGCGGTGGCGCTTATCTCTTCGACGCCGCCCGGGATGTCGAACGACGAATTCACCTGGTCCGAGAACAAGTGTCCCGGCACGCTGCCGTCGCACGAGAACTTCTGGAGCAGCATGCGCGTCACGCCGTTCATGGAGCCGCTGCCGGCCAGGTACACCTCCCCGACCGCGTCGACGAGCAGCGCCCGCGCGTCCGACGTGCTGTCGTAGCGAACGTTCACCCGTCCGAGAGCGGGATCGGCGAAGTCGTCCGGTATGTCGAAACCCGTGTCGACACCGCCATCCGCGTTCAGGCGTGCAAGGCTGTAGCCAGACGTGGCGGGATACGGCCCCCCTCCCGCGGCACCCAGCACGAGAATCTTGGCCGTGGAGAGCACCAGCACGTCGTGACCGTTGGTGAAGAAGTAGGGCACATGCCGGGAGCCGACCATGCCGGCCGGCCAGGTGAAGCCCGGCGTGTCGTCCGCATAGTCGTCGACGAAGCTCGTGTCCAGGTGGCCGTCCGACGCGCCGTCCACCTTCAGGCGCGCGACGACGTGGCAGGTGCCGCACTCCGCGATGTTGCCGAGCACGACGATCTGGCCATCATCCTGGATGTCGACGCGCTCGAACAGCTGCCTGCCCGCGCCGTCGCCCTCTCGGTCGTAGACCCAGAGGCCGTCGCCGGTCCCCGTCTCGTCGTAGGCTGGCGTTCCCGAGAACGTCGCGTCCAGCCCGCCGTCGGCCTGCAGACGCGCGACGTAGGCCACGCGGTGCTCGGGCGGCGACGACGACAGCAGGCTGGAACCCACGACGACGATCGCGTCGTCGTCCTGGATCGCCACTTCGCGGGCGCCGTCGTCGCCGGTCAGCGCGAACACGGTGTGGCCGCCGTCGCCGAAGGCGGTGTCCAGCGCGCCGTCGGCGTCGTAGCGCGCGACAACCGAGTCGACAGGCGCCGAGGCGTTCGAGCGCATGTCGCCGACGACGACGATCCGGCCGTCGGACTGGAGGGCGAGGGCGTACGCGGTGGCCGCGACGCCGATGGCGGTCGTCACCATTCCGTCCGTCGCGTTGACGTTGTGGCTCGGGTCATCGCCGAACGTCGTATCCAGCGTCCCGTTGGCGTTGTAGCGAGCGAGCGTGAACCGGCCGGAATCGGTGCCCGTCACCAGGATCTTGCCGTCGGCGTCGACCTCGATGTCCAGGCCCTCGGCGCAGCAAGGCGACATCACCTGCCGCACGATGCCCCCGGAGCCGAACGTGGGATCGAGGTTGCCGTCGGCATCGACGCGGGCGACGATCCAGTCCCAGGATCCGTCGTTGGCCTTGAACGCCTTGCCCACCGCGACGATCTTCCCGTCGGGTTGTCGTGCCCCGTTTACCAGCGCTGTGTCGCCCGTGCCGGTGTCGACGAGGGTATGCCCGCCGCTGCCGAAGCCGGTGTCCGGCGTGCCGTCGGGGTGGAGGCGCGCGATGCCGCCGACGCGGCCGCCGAAGCCGGACGTGCCGATGACGACGATCTTGCCATCGGGCTGCTCGAGCAGCTTGAAGCCACTGACGCCGCCGACCATGGCTCCGAGGCGCTTGCCGTCGCCGTCGAACGCGAGGTCGAGGTCTCCGGGCGCGGCCGTGGCCAGGCTGGCGCCCGAGATCAGCGCGAGCGCGGCCAGCGCGGCCGCGGTGGCCAGGGCGGCCGCGGCGCGGCGGAGGCGGTGGAGGGAGGGCGGGACGAGGCGAAATGCGGGTCGGGGTGTCACTGCTAAAGCTCCTCGATGGTTGGATGTGCACGGGGAAGGCGGATGCGGTGGTCGTGATATCGGGTTGCAGTGCCTCAAGGACCACGCCCACATGAACAACGCGGTGGTGGGCCGGATTCCGGCACGTGCCGGGCTGCGCGCTGCACGCAGGGGCCGCGATGGGCTTCTGGCCACGAGTTGGTCGTGTTGTGGTCGCGCCGCGGCCGGCGGCCGCCGCCGTTCATGGGCAGCGCGTGCGAGTATCGCCGAGGCGCACCGCGGGCGGTCAGGCCGTTTGGGACACCAAATGGGACATGGCGGCCCGCGGCCGTGCCTTCGAGGCCTTCTACTTCCGGACGAGCGACCAGCACGAGCTCGACCTGGTCTTGGCCTTGGACGGCGAGCTGTGGGCCATCGAGGTGAAGCTGACCACGTCCGCGGGCCCGGCCGACATCAAGCGCCTGGACCAGGTGGCCGACCTCGTCGGCGCCACGCGCCGGTTCCTCGTGTCACAGACCGCCGCCCCGTCGGGCGACGAGCGACGGGCATCGCTGGACGTGCCGAGCCTGCTGGAGCTGTGGGCGTAGCGCGGGGCACTTCGCTCAACGCGCTGTGCAGCACACGCTCACCCCGCGAGGCGCTCCAGCCGCTCCGCGATCCACATCGTCTTCACCGATTGCCGCGTCACGCCCAGGCGCCCACCAACCGGACGCCGTCCTTGCCCCGTGGCCCCATCGCGATATGCTTCCGCCCAGCGCCGCCGAGCGACCGGCCGCGGCGCTCCGCGGGAGGCATTCGACGCATGAACCGGACACCGTTTGCCGCGCTCCTAATCGTCCTCGCAGCCTCCGCGTGCGCCGGCCCGCCGCCGCCCACGGCGCCCGCACCGCTCACCGCCATCGGCGAGGATCGCAACGCCATGGTCGACGTCCCGGACCCGTTCGGCGAGGACGTCCGCCAGGTCGCCTTCCTCGATCAAGGCTGGTCGCCGGAGGTCAGCCACCGGACCTACTTCATGCCGCAGGGGTCGCGGCTGGTGCCCTACGCCTGGTTCCTCGCCCTGGAGCAGCCCGACAGCCGCACGCCCTTCCGCGACGACCGCAACATGGCCCGACTGCGCTTCCTGCTCCAGCTGCCGGACGCCGTGAACCCGGACGGCCTGCCCATCGGCTTCGTGCGCGAGGCCGGCGGCCCGCCAGGCGACCTACCCGCAGCTTCCGCCGGCGACTGGCTGGGCCTGACGTGCGCCGCGTGCCACACCGCTCAGATCGACTACGACGACGTCGGCTACCGCATCGACGGCGGCCCAGCCATGGCCGACATCGATGCGTTCCTCCGCGACCTGGCCGATGCCCTGCGCGCCACGCGCGACGACGACGCCAAGCTCCGGCGCTTTGCCGCTGCCGTGGACGCCGCCGGCGGCGCCCCAGCCTCCCGCGCGCCGTCCGAAGCCGACCTCGCCGCCCTCCGCGCCCAGCTGGACGCTGTCATCGCCGCGCGCGACGACTACAACGCGCGCAACGGCCCGCCGGCCGGCGGCTCGTCGGGCCACGGCCGCGTCGACGCCTTTGGCGCCATCTTCAACGAGGTCCTGCACCGCGCGCTGCCGGCGGACGAGCGCACGTCGCCCACCGCAAACACGGCGCCCGCCGACGCGCCCGTGAGCTACCCGCCGCTCTGGGACACCCCGTACCACGACCGCGTTCAATGGGTCGGCAGCGCGCTCAACGACGCCAACCGCGCCGGCAACCTGGGCCGCAACGTGGGCGAGGTCCTGGGCGTGTTCGGATCATTCGACATCGCTGCGGCGCCACCGCCGAGCGGCTACCCGTCGTCCGTGAACATCGCCAACCTCCAGCGACTCGAGGCCGACATGGCCACGCTGTGGTCGCCCATGTGGCCCGAGGCGTTCCCAGATCTCGATCCCGACAGGGTCGCGGCCGGCAAGGCCCTCTACGACCAGCACTGCGCCGCGTGCCACGCGCCCATCGACCGCACCGACCCCAACCGTCGCGTGGTGGCCAAGCTCGTCGACGCCGGCACCGACCCGCGCACGGCGGCCAACATCTGGGGCCGCCGCAGCCGCACCGGCGTGCTGGAAGGACGCCCCATCCAGCTGCCCCCGTCGCCCGACGGTCCCGGCGCATTTGGCGCGGAGGCGCCGGGCGGGCAGGTCGTCGGGCACGTCGTCGCGGGCATCGTCGGGCCGGCCCTCCAGGCGCAGGCGCGCCAGGCCGGGATCGTGCCGCCGACGCCCGACCCGGCCAAGGCATTGGCACCGACCCAGCCCGGCACGCGGTACAAGGCGCGACCGCTGAACGGCGTCTGGGCGACGGCCCCCTACCTGCACAACGGCTCGGTCCCGACGCTCTACCACCTGCTGCTGCCGCCGGGCGAGCGGCCTTTGGTGTTCCATGTGGGCAGCCGCGCGTTCGACCCGGTCCACGTCGGCTTTGCGTTCGAGGACGACCGGTTCCCGGCGTTCCGCACCGCCGACGACGCGGGCCAGGCCATGCCCGGCAACGCCAACATCGGCCACGATTACGGCGCCGACCTGGACGAGGACGCGCGCTGGGCGCTGGTGGAGTACCTGAAGGGGCTCTAGGCCAGCCGGGCGGCGTCTGCGCGACGCCGCCCAACCTGCCGCCCGATCGGCTACAGGCCGCCCGGCCCGGTCCCGCCCGCCTGGCCAAACGGCAACCAGAGGCGATCGGCGCTCGGCGTCCCCGACGTTGCGGGGGCCGTGGGGGGCGGCGTCGCAGGCGTCGCCGTCAGCGTCGCCGGCGGCGCGACGGTGTCGATCGGCCCGAGCAGCGCCCTGGTGAGGTCGTCCTCCAGCCAGCGGCAGACCTCGCCGGCGCACGCGTGCAGGGCCTGGACCGCCGCGGAGAGATAGAAGAGCAGCGGCACATCGGCGGTGGACACGATGTTGTCCAGTTGGAAGGGATCGGCTGCGTTGTCGTACAGCTCGCGCGCGCCGCTGGCGTGCTCCACGTAGGTGTGCGCAGCCGTCCGGAGGGCGATGTAGGCCGCGGTCGGGGTGGTCTGGTGCGTGCCCAGGGTGCGGGAACCGCGCGCGCCGCCGAGCAAGGGCTGGCGCGGGCCCGCCGCGCCACCCGAGCGCGTCCCATGGTGCGGAGCCGTGAACAGCTGGCCGTCGCCGTCCGGCGGCTCGAACAGCCCTGCGCGCGCGGCCGAACCCCTCGAACGGTCCGCTGCGCGCGATGCGGCGGCATCCCGCGCGAGCGGCGTGATCACCGCCCCGCGCTCGTTCTCGAACGGGTACTGCTCGATCAGGAACCCTTGGCGCCACGTGCCCGGCTCGGGCGCCGTCCCCGCGAGCAGCGGCGCAAACGAGCGCCCGTCGACGAAGTCGGGGACCGCGGCGCCCGCCAGCTCGGCCAGCGTGGGCGCCACGTCGACGTTGCCGATGAGCGCGCCATCCACCGTGATCCCGGCCGGGATGCCGGGGCCGCGGATGGCAAACGGGACGCGGACGTCCTCCTCGTAGGCCGTGGTCTTGCCCTGCGCCAGGCGGTGCTGGCCGATGTGGAAGCCGTTGTCCGATGTGAAGACGACGTACGTGTTGTCCAGCTCGCCGCTGGCCTCCAGCGTGGCCACCAGGCGGGCCACCAGCTCGTCGACCGCCTGCATGGACTGCACGCGCTTGCGGTACAGCTCGTCGCCGGCGGTCATCTGGCGCGCCGTCAGCGGCGGCCGCAGGGCGATGGCCGGGGGCTTGTCCGAGACGTCGGCCTCGTCGTACGAGCCGCCGCGCGGCGCCTCCAGGCCGGGGAACAGCGCGGCGTGGCGCGGCGCGGGGTCGGCCGGACCGTGCGGCGCATACGGCATGACCAGGGCAAAGAACGGCGCCTCGTCGGCCGCCGCGCGGGCGATGAAGTCGTCCGCCTTGTCCGCGATGACGTCGGTGATGTGGTCTTCCGGCCGCCGGCCGTACGCGACCAGCGTGCCGTTCTCGTTCATCGTGTAGCCGTACGAGGCGTACGGGTTGCCGGCGGCGGGGCTGAACCACTCAGACCACCCCGCCGGGATGGCCGTCTCGGCGCCCTCCAGCGGGTAGCCGTTCACGTATTTGCCGACGAGCGCCGTCCGGTAGCCCGCCTCCTGGAGCCACGTGGCCACCGTCGAGTCCTCGAGGCCCAGCGGCACCATCCGCTCGTAGCCGCCGGTCGTGCCGCCGTTGGTGTAGACGCCGTGGTTGTGCGCGAACTGGCCGCGCAGGTAGGTGGTCCGCGAAGGGCAGCACAGCGAGTCGCTGATGTAGTAGCTGCCCAGGGTGGCGCCCGCGTCCGCGACCAGGCGCTGGATGTTGGGCGTGTAGCCCATCGTGCCGAGCAGGAGGTCCAGGTCGTCGGCCATGACCATGACGATGTTGGGCGGTGCCTCTGGGACTTGCGCAGCGACGGTGCGCCCTCGCCCGGGCGGTGCGGCGCCCGCGGAGGCGACCAGGACCAGGGCGAGGGCGCAGGCGACGAGCGCCGAGGACATGCGTTGGCGGGCGCGGTTCATAGCTGCTCCTTGCGCGGCGGCGTTCGGCCGCGCAATGCTTGCAGCCCTGCCCTGGCCCGTCAAACCGGGGCGCCAGCTCCAGTCGTTCGGCCGCGACGGTGCATGCCAAGGTCGCCCGGCAGCCGCCGCCCTACTAGCACGTGGGCCCGCCCAATGGGTTGTAGTCGAACAGGTCGTGCGGCACCAGGTCGAACCCGCTCCAGTGGACCGGCGTGATGCCTTTGTACTGCGACGTGCCGACGTCCAGCGTCGAGCGGTCCTCGTCGTGCGGCTCGTGGTGGGCAGACGAGATATGCCACAGGACGAGGTCCGAGTTCTCGATCGGCTCTTTGTTGCTCACGCCCTTGCCGTTCTGGAGCAGGTACAGATTCGGCCGCTCGTAGTCGTTGCCCGCCATGCTGGGCTCCCCGGCACGATAGCGCGTGACGCCAAAGTCCATGTGCGTCCACGCCTCGTCGGATCCGAAGTGCCGAGCGGTGCCCGTGCGCAGCGGCTGGAGGGTGTAGCCGATCCGATTGCCGTTGGCGTTGGTCGCTCCGTCCTTCACGACGAGCGTGCTGAACCTGAACGCATCCCAGGACGCAAAGCTCTCGAAGCCGTTGTTGAAGAGCAGGTCCTGGTCTTCCGCCGTCGTTCCGCTCTCCACATGGCGCCACAGGTACGCCGTATCGTTGGGGTGGCCGTTCAGGTCCATGTCGACGCGCCAGAGCGTGTTGTGCATGTGGCCGACGTCCTGCTGCGCCGGGAGGTTGAAGCCCGTCACGCCCGACCGGAAGCCGATCGAGCCGTCGTCGCGAAACGTGTACTCGATGATGTTGTCGTAGTTGCCCGGGTCAAAGACGGCCCACACCGCCATCTCGCTGCCGCGGCGCACCACGTCGACAAACGGCGACGGTCGCGTGCACAGGTGCGCCAGGCCGCGATCGCGCAACTCGATGGCGACGCTCGACGCGATCTCGGAAGGGAAGTCCTCGACCAGCCCGTTCGGCCCCGCCCACGCGCTGTCCAGCTTTTGCTGGCAGCTGCCGGCGGTCTCCGGTACGGGCGTGCCCTGGGCGTTGGGGACCGGATCGCTGTAGCAGTACTCCATATCGTAGGCCCGCGGGTCGCCGCTGTGGTACGGAACGAACAGATCCATGACGCCCGCGTCGTAGATCACGTCGATGGGCTGGTCGCCGGGTTTGCGCGTTAGGGCCACCTGTTCGATCCAGAGCCCCCTCTTGCGCATGTCGACGGCGCAGAAACGCCACGACACCTCTGGGAACTCCGCCTGGTAGCAGCGGCGGTCCTTGGTCGGGGTCCTGCAGTACAGCTCCGCGTCGCACGAGTAGACGGTCGCCAGATCGGTGCCCAGGGTCAACAGCGGCAGCTGGGCCATGGCGTCGAGCGAGACGCTGCTGTCCAGATCGTCCAAGCCCGGGACCGCCCAGCCGGCCGGCTTGGGCTTGTGGGCGGGCGCGAGCGGCGCCGCGGGCAGCGACGGCTTGGCGACGGACGCGGGCAACGCGTCCACGTCGTCCGCGACGGCGCCTTCGTGAACGGCCAGCGTGGCCAGGATGGCGGCTGCCGCCACGAGGGCGGTCAGGCGCAGTCGGTTCGGTCGGTCCATGATGGTGCTCCTACTAGATCGTGTTGAAGGACGGGTGGCGTTCGGATGGCGCGCGGCGCTGGTCTATGGGTGCCATGGACTACTCTTCCCGGCCCTGTAGGCTTGGCAGATACAGCATGTCCATCGGCGGTGGCTGGTTCGCGGGAGCCGTCTGGGTGCCCGGGGGCGGCGCCGTCCCGGTCGCGCCGGTGGCCAGCGTCCCGGTGGCGGTGGCGCTGGGCGAAGGCGTGCTGCTGGCTGCGGACGGCGATGTCCCGTGAGCCCCCGGCGTGATGGTCGGGACGCCGGGCTCCGTGCCGCGCGGCACGACCGTGATGGTGGGCACACCGGCGTCGGTCGCGATAGGGGCCGCGGTCACGGTCGGGACGCCGCCGGCCGTGGGGGCGGGAGGCGTTACGGTCGGGACGTCGATGGCGTACGCGCTCGGCCCCAGCGATGCGCGCCAGGATCCCGCGACCATCGGTACTGCCTCGCGGCCGAGCACCGGCCGCAGCGCGGCCGTCAAGGCGACGGCGCAGAGCAGGGCGAAGCCCAGCCGCTCCCGAGGCGTGCCGCCGCGCGCCCCCCGGCCGGCCCACCACCGCCGGCGCGGCGCGCCCTGGCCCGGTCCCGCGCTCGCAGTGGTCACGGTTGCCTCGCCGACGCGCCGCCGGTGGCGACGTCCACCGCTGCCGCGGGCACGGGGTTGGGCGTGGGCGTTGGCAGCCCGCAGAACGGCACCTGGATGCACACGCGCTCGCTGCAGCAGGGTCCCGTCAGGTCGTACGGCTCGAGGGCGCTCGTCGGGGGCTGGAGGTTGACCCAGAAGCAGATCGTCCGCGGGTTCGCGTCCGCCGCCGCGCCCGTCACCGTGTACTCGATCGGGCCGAACGTGCCGGCCACCGCGCCCAGGTGGTGCGGCTGCGGCGAGACGGCTACGGGCGCCGGCGCGATCAGGTGCACCGTGCGCGGCTCGGCATGCCCCTTGGCCACCCAGAGCGTGACCTTGACGGCACCTGGGGGGCCGCCGGGGACGCACTCGGCCCTGAACTCCGGGATCTGAAAGCACTCCGAGGTCGGGAGGCAGGGCGGCAGCTCGACCGTCAGGCGGCGCGCGCAGCAGCCACTGGCCGTGGCATCGAGCAGGCTCAGCGAGAAGGCCGCCGACGTGGGGCTGGTCCCGGGCGGGGGGCACCAGACAAACTCGCGGTTCGCCTGCTGCCCCAAGCCGATGGGCACCAGGAGCTGGATCACGCCGGGCGATACCGTCCCACCGCCGAGCGGGCTCACGGAGACGAAGTGCGCCATGTTGCTGGTGTCGTTGGTGAGGCGGAACTGGACGCGGTAGCACCCGCTCGGGCCGAGCGGCCCGGGCTGGCATTCCACCCGCAGCGGCTGGAGGGTCATGCAGGCCGGGTCCTGCACCACGGTGCGCGCCGGGAGGCGGAAGATCAGGAACTCCTTGTGCTCCTCCGCGCCGGCCGGGACGCTGGGCGGATTGATCAGGGGGTTGAGGGCGGGATCGGGATCCGCGTTGAACCACATCCAGCGCGCGGCGCCGTTCAGGCAGCCGATGGGTCCGTAGGGCTTGCCCTGGGCGTGGGCCGCGTCGGCGTTGGTCGCGGCGTGGTCGACGTACAGCCTGCCTTGACCAAAGTCCTTGGTCTCGGTCACCCACCCGCCGCTGGTGTCCGCACCCAATCCGCCGCTCGTCGCCCGGTTGCAGCGCACTATCCAGTCGTTGAGGGTGGCCAGCGTCGGGTTGTCCGTCGACGAGGCCCCAAAGTCCTCGCCGGTCGCGCACACCTCCCAGTCCGGATGGCCGGTCAAGGCCAAGGTGCCGTCGTCCGTGTTGCGCAGCGCCCCGAGCAGACCCTGCCAGTTGGCATTGTCGCTCCACGCGGCGACGTAGAACCATTGGTCGGCCGCGATGTCGGCCGAAGGGACGACGAAGCGCTCGACGCCGCTGGGGTTGCCGGGCACGGCCTTGGAGCTCAGCGGGATCGGCGCCGAGGCGGCCGGGCACCCGGCAAACGCCTGTGCCGAGGCCGTGTTGACCACCGGCCCGTAGTACTCGGCCGTCGTCCCGGCAACACCCGGGATGCCCGTCTCCGGGCCCCACCCAAAGCTGTACGCGTTGTCGGCGGTCATGACGACCTCGATGTCGGCTGCGGCCGGCGTGCGGTGCGCCACGAGGGCCGCCAGCGCGATGGGCAGCGCCGCGGCGCGAAGAACCCACCTGGACGGGACGGGCCTTTGTAGCATGAACATGAAATCGCTCCTCCGTGACGTTGCGCCGCCGCAGCGGGCGGCGAGCGGCGCTGCAGCTTGCAGCGCGGCAGCACGATACGGAGCAGGCGTTCCGAAAGCGTTCCGAGCGGTCCAGCGGCTAGCGGCAGCCGCAGCGGAACACGAGCCGGTTGGTCAGGGGGTGGTACGGGATGCCCGGGTTGCGGAGCATGAGCGACGTCCGATAGACGTTGTGCGCCGAATCGTACGGGATGTTGGGGTTGCACAGCTGCCCCCAGCCGTCCACGCGGGCCGGGTCGGCCAGGGCGGCAGCGATGGCGGCGGCGGGCGCCCGCAGGTCGGGGCACGACCTTGCGATGGGCTCGTCGCTCGGCGGCGGGACGGTCGGGCTGGCCGTCGGCATGGGCGTTGCGGTCGGGGGCTCCGTCGGGGTCGCGGTGGCTGTCGGGGTCGCGGTGGCCGTCGGCTCCGGGAGGCCGCCGGGGGCCAGGAGGAGCGCGAACACGTCGCCGGCGGCGCTGTACCGCTCGTTGGCGGCGCCGAGGGTCGTCGGGAAGTTGGCCGACGACGTGCTGCCGGCAACCACGATGCCGTTCGGGTCCCGCGCCGCCACCCGCGGCCGCCAGCCGCCGTCCACCCCCGTGCCGCCGAGGAAGCTGCCGTACACCACGCTGCCCGTGCCGCCGTCCAGCCTCAGCACCGCGATGTCCCCGGCGCCGTTGTAGCTCGGGTCGAAGCCGTCGGGCGTGACCGGGAAGTCGGGGGAGTCGGTCCGCGCCACCATGAGCACGGTGCCGCCCGCCTCGATGGCCAGATCGCGCGGGACGTCCGCACCGCTGCCGACAAGCCGGCGGCTGAGCACCAGCTGGCGGCCGTCGGCGCTCAGCCGGGCCAACAGGGCATCGCGCCCCGCCCCGGCGCGCCCCGGGGGACCCGGCACGATTGGGAAGTCCGGCGACGTGGTGTTGCCGGCGATCACGGTGCTGCCGTCGGCGTCCACCGCCACGTAGCAGCCCTCCTCGCACTCGGTGCCGCTGCCGCCGAGGTACGTGCCGAACGCGAGCGTGCTCCCGTCGGCAGCAAGCCGTCCGACGAAGGCATCGAAGCCGCCGTTGGGGCTGGTGTCGTAGGCGCCGGCGGTCACGGGCATGTCGGGCGAGTTGGTCTTGGTGATCAGCGTGGCGCGCCCGGCACCGTCGACGTCCATGCTGCAGTCGGCGCAGTCGTCTCTCTGGCCGCCGACGAACGTGACATAGCCTGCCTGCCGAAGGCCCGCGTCCAGGCGCGCGACGAACATATCGCTTTGGCCACCATGCGCCCGGTCAAAGGCTCCCGCCGTCGTGGGCATGTCGGACGACCACGTCTCGCCGGAGGCGTAGACGTTGCCGGCATCGTCCAGCCTTACGGTCTCCGCGTAGTCGCTGGCGCTCCCGCCGAGGAACGTGGCGGCCAGCAGCCGCGATCCGGTCGGGTCCATCCGGACGACGAAGGCATCCATGGCCCCCCCATACTGGCGATCGTAGGCATCGGCCGTCACCGGGAAGTCGGCCGAGCTGGTGTACCCGGCGACCAGGAGGGTGCCGTCGCGGTCGACGACCATGTCGGTCACGTAGTCCCGACCCGTTCCGCCCAGATAGGTCAGGAACTCCAGCCGGTCGCCCCCCGGGGCGACGTTGGCGACGAACCCGTCCTGCGCGCCGCTCATGCGCGACCCCAACACCCCGCTCGAAGCCAGGTTGGACGATGTCGTTTCGCCGCCGACGTAGACGCCACCGGCACCGTCCACGGCCAGGGCGTAGACGTCCTCCCATACGGCACCGCCAAGGTACGTCGACCAGACCAGATCCGCGGCACCCGCCAGCGCCGTGTCGGGTCGCGCGGCCCGGTGCCGGCCGTGGTCCGGCGGCGCACCCGAGGCTGCTGCGCCCAGCGCGCTGGTCGCGAGCAGCACGGCGACGGTCAGCGCGCCGGCCCGAAGGGCGCGGTTGGCGAGACGTGCGATCATCAAGCGGGTGCTGTCCATGGGTTGATTGCCCCTCCTACCGCAGCGGCCAGTACCGCGCCCGTGCGCACGGGACGTGCACCGTGAGCTGGTCGAAGATCGCGCCCAGCGCCTCGGCCGTCGTGGCCGCGTAGTGCCGCTCCGGCGCGCCGGCCACGTCCCGCAGCACGGCATCGTCCAGCAGCGCGCCAAAGCCCACCGCGTACGTCAGCACGCCGGCCGTGCGCGCGGCGCGGGCGGCGTCCACGACCGCGCTGCCCGAGACCGGGTTGGCGCGGCCGTCGCTCAGGACCACCAGCGCCGGTTCGGCGTTCGGGCGACGCGAGGCTGCGAGCAGCGCGGCCGCCCGTTCGATCCCGAGGTCCAGGCGCGATTGGGGCCGGATGGCAACGGCCGGCAGCGCGGCGCGGAGCACCGACGCGTCGTCGGTGAGGGGCGCCAGCGTCCAGGCCGCATCGTTGAACGCTACCAGCGCCGCGCGGTCCTGGCCTGGCGCCAGCCGCAGCCCGCCCAGGAACCGCTGCACCGCGGCCGTGGCGGCCACGAGCTTGGTCTCGCCCGTGGGCATGAGCTCGCGCATGCTCGTCGAGGCGTCGACGACCAGGACGACGTCCACGAAGGCGTCTCTGGGCGGGCACCGCTCGGTGAGGCACAGCGGGAGGTACGCGTGGTACCGGGCCGGCGTCGGGCTCTGCGACGCCGTCGCGGTCGCGCTCGCCGTCGCGGTTGCGCTCGGGGCGATGGTGGCCGTGCCCGTGGCCGTCGCGCTGGGCGCGATCGTGGCCGTGTCCGTGGCGGTGGCGCTCGGCTCAATGGTCGCCGTGTCCGTGGCGGTGGCGCTCGGCGGGATGGTGGCCGTGGGCGTTGCGGCGCCGGGGGCGAGCACCAGCGCGAAGGCGTCCGCGGCGCCGCCGAAGGTCGTGTCGTACGCGCCGGCCGTGACCGGGAAGTTCCGCGAGGCGGTGAGGCCCGTCGCCACCACCTCGGCGGCGCCGCGTGCCAGCACGCGCGGCCGCCAGCCGCCGTCCATCGCGGTGCCGCCCAGGAACGTGCCGTACGTCGTGGCCAGCGATGCCCCGTCCAGGCGGAGCGCGACGACGTCGCCCGCGCCGTTGTACGTCGGGTCGAAGCCGTCCGGCGTCACCGGGAAGTCGGCGGAGTAGGTGCGCGCCACCACCAGGATGCCGCCGTCCGCGGTCAGGTCGAGGTCGCGCGGGACGTCGTTGCCGCGCCCGCCGAACCGACGGCTGGCGACCAGCACGCGTCCGTCCGCGCTCACCCGGGCGACAAACGCGTCGCGGTTGACCATCCCCGGTCCTGGCGCCGCGGGGACCTGCGGGAAGTCGGCCGAGTGCGTGTTGCCCACCACCACCGCGGTGCCGTCCGCGTCCGCGGCCACGTAGCAGCCCTCCTCGCACTCGCCCAGGCTGCCGCCGAGGTACGTCCCGAACACCAGCGCCGCGCCGCCCGCGGCCAGGCGGCCGACGTAGGCGTCGGTCCCACCGTTGTGGCTCTGGTCGAAGGCGCCGGCCGAGAGCGGCATATCGCGCGACGTCGTCCGGCTGACCACCGTGATCTGGCCGTCGCCGGCCACATCCATGCTGCAGTCCGTGCAGTCGTCGCCCTGCCCCCCGAGGAACGTCACGAAGCCTGGACTAGCCAGGGCGGCGTCCAAGCGCGCCACGAACATGTCGCTGGCGCCCGCATGCACCGTCTGGAACGCGCCGGGCGTGGCCGGGAGGTCGGCGGACCACGTCTCGCCCGAGACGAAGACGTTGCCGGCGTCGTCCAACCGGACGGTCTCCGCGTAGTCGTTGGCGCGCCCGCCGACGAACGATGCCGCCACCAGCTGCGACCCCGTCGGGTCCAGGCGCGCCACGAAGCCGTCGATGCCGCCGCCAAAGAGCGGGTCCCACGCGCCGGCCGTCGCCGGGAAGTCGCGCGAGCCGGTGTAGCCGGCGACGAGGACGCTCCCGTCGCGGTCCACGACCAGGTCGGTCACCACGTCCCGAGCGCCACCGCCCAGGTACGTCAGCCACTCCAGCCGGTCGCCGCCCGGCGCGAGCTTGGCCACGAACCCGTCCGCGCCGCCGCCCAGGCGGATCGCGTGCGCGCCGGCCGTGGCCAGGCCGGCCGACGACGTCTCGCCGCCGACGTAGACCGCACCGCCGGCGTCCAGGGCCAGCGCGTAGACGTCCTCGCCGGCGGTCCCGCCGAGGAACGTGGACCACAACAGGTCCGCCGGACCCGCGGCGGCCGGCGCCGGCTGGGCGTCCGCGCCAGGGAGCACGCCGGGGAGCGCGCCGTTGAACGCGCCGTAGAGGGCGGCAGCCACCCAAGTGACGAGCAGGACGGCGCGGCGGAGCCATCGACGAGCCGGTCGGGGCCGGGGCTGGGGCCGGGGCGTTGTGGTGCGTGCGCTCATGGTCATCCCCCGTGACAGCTGGCGGCGAGTTGCCGGAGCCAAGCCGGCCGAGCGGGCGTCTTGGCTCGCTGTCGTGAATCGGGCTGGAAACGTGGCTGAGGAAGATCCCAGCGCCTCTACGGATCGATGCACACCGCTGGGACCGCCGCGGTGCTGCCATCGGCCATCCACAGGGCGTGGTTTGCCACCGTGACGAGGTCCAGGTGGAGGTCGTCGACGGGCAACGTTCCGCCGGATGGCACGCCCACGATCGGGCTGAAGAACGTCACGGCAGGGGGCGAGCCTGGGAACACGACGTCGGCCTTGACGTAGTAGCATCCCGGGCTGGCGTTCCAACCGTACTCGAACAACTCGCTGGTAGCCGCCGAGACCACAGGGTTGATCACCAGCGGGTCCGGGCTGCCCAGCACCGTCGTGCCCTCGATGATCGAGGCCATGGCGATCGTAGCGGCTACCGAATGGTCTGTCAGCGGGGAAGGGAGTACAGCTTCCGCCCTGCAATACTCGATCCAGTCACCACTACTCCGCGTGTTCATGTTCGGGCATTGACCGCTCGTGTGGCTGGACGCGCCGGCAAGGTCGGGCTTCATGCCCGGGACGCGCCAGAGGCTGAGCTGGATGTCCGTCGTGGTCATCCCGGTCGGCGGGCGGATGCGGTCCCCCGGGTCGACCTCGCATGACCCGTCCGGTAGGCGTTCACTTCCGTCCGGGCAGTCGTTCGGCAGCACCAATTGCGGGTCTTCGAGCGCGGGTTCGTTCGTCGCTTCATAGGTGGTCTCTGCCGGCCCCTGGACGGCCGCGTCGGGTCGCGCTGCGCCATTGCACGCCGAAGCGGCCATCCCGAGCCCGATCAGGGAAACGAGCACGCATCGTCGCATCGTCTGCCTCCTCTGCATGGCTTCGATCGTGGGCGACGGCCGGTGCCGCAACCGCTGCGCGCGGTCACTCCCTGTATCACGCTTCAGACGGCCCGCCCTCTGTGCCAGGATACGTCGAGAGCCAGGCGAAAGCCATCGAGCTCCGTGCGGGCCACCGGGTAGCCGTACACGCGCGTGCAGGCGCGGCCCTCGTCGGCGCCGTACGTCCAGCCCCCGCCGCGCGCGATGCGCATGACCTGCGCGCTGGCTGCGACGTCCTCGCGGCCGTCGTCCGCGCGGTACGGGTACGGGAAGTCGGGCTCTTCGACGCGTGCGCCGTAGAGGCTGCGGGTCCATTCGAGCACGTTGCCGCACAGGTCGCACACGCCCTCTGGCGTGTCCCCGTCCGGGAAGACCCCCACCGGCGTCGTGTCGCGCACGTGCATCTCGACGGTGTTTGCCGCCTCGGCGCGGAAGGCGTCGCCGTACGGGTAGCGCCGCCCGTCGCGGCCCCGCGCCGCCGCCTCCCACATGGCCTCGGAGGGGAGCGCGAACGGCATCCCCGACTGCGCGGAAAGCCACTGCGCGTACGCTTGGGCTTCGTACCAGGACACGCGGTTGACGGGATGCGTCATGCGCGCCGCCGGGATAGTGCGGTGCCCGCTGCGGCCGCCATCGGATCGGGGCACGCGCCGCGCGGCGATGGCCGCTGGAAGCTCGGCGTCCGGGACTAACAGGAGGGCGTGCCAAAAGTCGAAGACGTCGTCCTCGGCGACGCCCCGCTCCCGATACAAGTCGAGCAGCCCGGGCTGGGCGCGCAGCTCCATCAGCTGGACCCGCACGTGCTGGAGGTTATCAGACGCCGCCGACCCGCCCAGGCGCCACTCGCGCGCATCCTCTGTGTCCCACCAGCGCTCGTCGTCGTAGCCCCCGGCGGCGATGAAGCAGCGGAACTCCGCGTTGGTCACCGGGAACACGCCGATCTCGAAGCCGCCCACGTCGACGAGGTGGGCGGGAGCCTCCTCGGGGAAGATGCCCTCGTCGCTGCCTATCGGATAGCGTCCGGCCGGGATCGGGGCCATCGGTGGGAGGAGGTACGGGCCGAACGGCCCCTCGTGCGGCGCGAACCGTGGATCGCCCAGCGCGCCGAGCGCCTCACCGGCGGCAATCCGAGCCCGGACGTCGGCCGCGGGGTCGCGGCTGCGCGCGACCAGCGCCCAGCGCAGCTCCTCCTGGAGCGCGTGCGGCAGGCGCGGCTGCAGCTCGGGCTGCGCCGCGCAGCGCCCGGCCAGAGCAAGGTTCTCCGGCATCAGGCCGCGGAGAAGCGCGATCGGGTCGACGGCCATGGCGGCGGCCAGGGCGGTCGTCTCCTCCCAGCCGGTCGTGGGGAGGCCGGGCAGCGGGTCGGCGGGCGCCAGGTCCGCGACGAGGCGCGCCAAGGGCCGCCGGACCCGGTCCGCGCGCCACGGGGCGCGGGCGAGCACGGGGCGCGGCGCCCGCGCGAGACGGCGCGCCGCGAAGTACTCCTGGACGAGCTGGTGCACGAACGCGACGTCCTCGGAGAGCGCGTCCTCGTCCAGAATGCCGATGGCGGCGCCCGCATCCAGGATCCGTTCGGCGAGCGGGTCGTTCAGCCGTTGGACCGCCTCGACGCGCGGGATGCGAACCTGTGCACCGTCGCTCGCGCCGCCATAGGCCTGCATGTCGTACGCCAAGTCCGAGAACCGGTCGAAGAGCCGTCCCTCGTCGGGCAGGTGCCACGCATCCCGCCACCGCTCCTGCGTCGAGCGCCGGCGATCGCGGTCCGTCAGGAGGCCCACATCCTCGAACAGCCGCATTCCGCGCTCCAGCTCGCGCTTCAGCGCCTGGCGCACGAAGCCGGTGATCAGCGCCGCGCGGCCGTCTGGGAACGCGCCCGTCACCTCGATCTGGTCGACGAGGAGCTGAAGGAAGTAGGGCGAGCGCAAGACCTCCAGCTGTGCCGACCCGGCAAGACGAGCCCAGACCGCGCTCCCGTGGCGCGGCGAGCGCCGCTCGAGGAACGTGCGGATCCCGTCGTCCGAGAGGGGCTCGATCCGCACCTGCAGAACGGGCAGCTCGGGGGTCGAGAGCGGGGTCGCGTAGTCCAGGGAGCGGCAGGAGAACACCACGCGGTTCCCGGGCAGCTCGTCGACCAGATGGTGCAGCCAGCGGCGCCACACGGCGATCAGCGCGTCCAGCTCAGCGCCCGTGCCCGGCATCTCGTTCAGGCCGTCGAGCAGGAGGACCATGCGGCCTTCGGCGAGCAGCTCGTGCAGGCTGGGCAGATCGGGGAGGCGCGCCGCCCAGCGCGCAGCCAGCCATCCGTCCGGGGGCGGCGGCGCCTGCCCCGGTTCGCCGTAGAGGTTGAGCTGGACGAAGTAGCCTACGCGGACTTCGTCGCCGGTCACGGCGCGCCGCGCGAGCTCCAGGTCGAGGTGCCGTAGCAGCGTCGATTTGCCCGATCCCGGCGGGCCGAGGACGATCATCGCCGGCTCGTCGCGTGCATCGAGCACGTCCGCGAGCGACCCGTAGCGCCGCTCCTCGATTTGCCAACGCCCAGCGATCGCCTCCCGACCCCTATCGACGAGCAAGCTGAGCGCGACAAAGCCCGTGTCGAGCTGGTACCGGGGCAGCGACCAGTCGGCGATGCGCCCGAGCCGGTACTCGAGCAGCGTGCTCGGCGAGAGGCGGGCGATGGCACGCGCCTCGGACGGGGAAAGGGTGGAGCGACCGTCCCTGCCCCGCAAATCGCGCAGCAGGGCGTCCATGGCGTCGCCGACGCCCTGCTCGCGGTCCGGCGCGCGATCCGCGGTGTGCCGCAGGAACGTCCTGTCGGCGTGCTGCGACGTGTCCGTCCGCGGCGGCCGTTGGATCGCGGGCAGCCAGGCAACGACGACCTCGACGAGGCGCACCACGGGCTCGCTCGCCCGGATCCGATGCTCCCCGTGGTCGTGGAAGGCGACGCCGGCCGGCAGGCTCGTGCCCATCCGCTTCGTCGTTGCGTGCGAGCAGAAGATCTGGCCGCCGTTGGCCGCCGACATGATCCGCGCCGCGACCGCGACCGAGGCGCCCTGAAAGTCGTCCCCGTCCGGCCGCGCCCTGCCTGTGTGAAGCGCCATGCGCACGGCGAACCCGGGGAAGCGCGCGCCGAACCGGGACCAGTCCTCCGCGTGTAGCGTGCGCTGCGCCTCAATAGCGGCCAGCAACGCGCGCTCCGGCGCGTCGAACACCGCGCACACCTCGTCGCCCACGGTCTTGAACACCCGGCCGCCCTCGCGCTCGACAGCCGCGCGGATTAGCGCGTTGTGGCGCTCCAGGGCAGCCGGCATCGCCTCGGGAAAGGTGCGCCACCGGTCCGAGGAGCCTTCGATGTCGGTGAAGAGGAATGTGCGCGGCAACCCGGTGGACATGGTGGCACGCTCCGCGGGCCAATTGTGTCGCGATGCAATCAAGGCGTCAACGCGTTGGCGCGGCTGCATGCGGGCTGGGGTCCCGCCATCTGCTCGAAGCCCGCGCGCGTCAGCGTCGGCCAGCCGCGCTCGCGGCCGATGCGCTGGTGCATCGCGGCGAAGTGCGGGTAGAGCTCCTCCCGGGCGCGCTCGTCGGTCTCGGCGATGTGCCCCGGCGAGTGGACGGCGACGGGCAGCGGATCGACCCTGGATCCGAGCGCGTTCATGGCCGCAGCCACACAAGGCCGTCCACGTCGGCGAAGTGCTCGTCGAACGAGACCAGGTCGGACCCGGTCTCCAGCGCATGCGCCGCGATCCATATGTCGTTCGTCGGGATGGGCCGGCCTTTGCGGCGGAGCGAGCTGGCGACGCGGGCATAGCGATCGGCAGTGGTGCGCGTGACGGGGACGAGCCGCACGCGCGGCTGGGCCAGGAAGCGGTTCAGCACCGTCATGTTCTCGTCGCGCCGGCCGCCGTGCTCGATACCGTAGAGGATCTCGCCGAGGACGATCGTGGAGAGCAGCACGTCGTCCGCGCGCCGGAACAGAGCGAAAATCTCACGGTTGTCGCTGCGCATCGCGGAATAGGCGTTGGTGTCGAGCAGCAACCTCAACGCCAGATCGCCTCGTCGATCTGCTCGAACACGGCAACGGCGTCGTCGAACGCCTTCGCCTCTGCCGCGGTCCAGCCGCCGAAGAACGCGTCCAGGGAGTTTCCGACGGCGCCCTCGGGCTCGCCGTCTCCCTCCTCCCGCAGGCCGGCACCGCGGCGTAGCAGGAGGATCGCCGCCTTGTTGAGCGAGATCCGTCGCTCGCGGGCCACCTCGCGGAGGCGTTGCTCCAGCTCGGGGTCGAACCCGCGGACCGTCAGGGCATCCATTGCCGCTCCAGATGAGTCATCCTTCGGGGAACCGTGACTCATTGTATGACCCATCCCGTCCGGCGCCAAGGGCATGCCGCGCGGTCGAGGAAGAGCGAGGCGGCGATCGCACGACAGCTCGTCGCGGTCGACGGCGACGGCAAGAGCGGCGCAATGGCATAGCGAGGCGGTCGGCTCATGGGGCATCGCTCCGAGATGTGGCGGTGGTCTCCCTCACGAGCCCTCCCAACTCCGCTGCCCTAGCCGCCACCGCCGCGTAAACCGGTCCGAGCGCCAGCAGCACGTCGACGGCCGTGAAGGAGGGCTGACCCAGCCGCCGGAGCAGCGCCGGCGCCCCGCCCGCGGGTGCAGGTGGCGTGACGATGCCATCGAGCGGCGCACCGCGCTGCCAGAACGCCGCGACGTCGAGCGGGGCGCTGTCCGTGATCTCCCCCCCGGCGACCCCAGCGACGTCGTCGCTCGCCGCGGGTGCCGCGGCCTCGTCGCCGTGCACGCCGCCCTTGCGCTTGCGCCCCGCCTTCGCCGGCGCCCCCGCGCCGCGCCCCGATGTCGGTTCGGGGGACGCCGCGTCGTCCGACCCTGCCCCGGCTCCCGTCCGCCGCTCGGCCAGCCCCGCCAGCACCGCGGCCCGATCCCGCCCGCGCAGCTGGAACACCAGGAACGGATCGTCGTCCAGCGCTTCGGCTAGGAGGTAGTGCACCGCCGCGACGTGCTTGCACGGGTTGGACCAGTCGGGGCACGAGCAGTCGGTCTTGAGATCCGCGGCGGTGTAGGGCAGTAGGTGCATGCCGGCACCGAGGAAGGCGTCCTCGACGTCGTTGGGCATCTCGCCGGCCAGGAGCTGCGCGCTGAAGCGTGCCTCGGCCGCAAGCGCGTCCAGGACGCGCGCCCATGCGCCGTCGTCGAGCGGGGCGAGGGCGAGGGCGACGGCGTAGGGCTTGGCGCGGCTGCCCTGCACCTTGGCGGTGATCCCCCGCGGGCCGATCGCGATGTCCACCACCTGCCCGCGGCGCGCATAGCTCCGGCCGCGGCCGAGTCGGCCGGCATCCAGGATCCGCTCGAGCGCGGCGATCCACTGGCGCGACCACCACGCCTGACCCATCGCGCCGCGCTGGCTCTTGGCGCGGATGCCGCCCTTCACCGGCCGCGCGGTGGGGCGCGGACCGCTGTAGTAGCCCCACCCGCCGCTCATCGCCGGTCCCCGTGCACGCCCGGCGCGCCCAACGCGTGGCGCATCGCCGCCCCACGGCGCCGCATCACCCGGCCACCGCCTCGGGTCGCAGCGCCAGAAGCTCGCGCAGCGCCGATGTCGAGAGCTCGGTCAGCCAGCCCTCGCCGCCGCCGACGATCCGTTCGGCCAGCGCCGCCTTGCGCTCGATCAGGGCGTCGATGTTGTCCTCTAGCGTGCCCTGGCAGACGAACTTGTGGACCTGGACCTGGCGCGTCTGGCCAATCCGGAAGGCCCGGTCGGTGGCCTGATTCTCCACGGCCGGGTTCCACCAGCGGTCGTAATGGAAGACGTGGTTGGCCGCCGTCAGGTTCAGCCCGACGCCGCCGGCCTTGACGGACAACACGAAGACCGGGGCGTCACCCCCCGGGTCCTGGAAGCGGGCGATGAGCTTCTCGCGCGCCAGCCGCGTCACGCCGCCGTGCAGCAGCAGCGCCGGCCGGCCGAGCGTGTCTTCGAGATGGCGGCACAGCAGCTTGCCCATGGTGGCGAACTGCGTGAACACCAATGCGCGCTCGCCGGAGGCCAGCACCTCCTCGAGCATCTCGCCGAGCCGCGCCAGCTTCCCGCTGCGCTCGCCGAGGACCGAGCCATCGGCCAGGAACAGGGCCGGATGATCGCACACCTGCTTGAGACGGAGCAGGACCGCCAGGATCTTGCCGCGCCGCGCCATCTCGTCGCCGTCGCCCGCCGCGTCGATGTCGGCCAGCGCGTCGTCCACGACGGCCTGGTAGAGCGTCGCCTGCTCGGCCGTGAGCGGGCAGTAGACCTTGGCCTCGATCTTGGCCGGCAGATCGGCCGCCACCGCCGGATCGGTCTTCAGGCGCCGCAACATGAAGGGGCCGACGAGCTTGCGCAGCTCCGCCGCGGCCTCCGCGTTGCCGTAGCGCTCGATGGGGAGCGCGAAGCGGCGGCGGAAGGCGGCCAGCGACCCGAGCCAGCCCGGGTTCAGCAGCTCCATGATCGACCAGAGGTCGGTGAGCCGGTTCTCGACCGGCGTGCCGGTCAGGGCGATCCGGGTGCGCGCTGGCACCCCCCGCACGGCCTGCGTCTGCGCCGCCGACGGGTTCTTGAGGTTCTGCGCCTCGTCGACGACCAGCACCTCCCAGTCGATGGCGGCGAGCGCGGCCGCGTCGAGCCGGGCGGTGGCGAAGCTGGTGACGACGACGTCGATGCGGCCCATATCCGACCCGCCGGCGCGACCGCCCGGCGCACCGCCGCCCGCGCAATCGCCCGCCTCGGCGCCATGCGCCACCCACCGCGCGAAGTCGTCGCCCTGTGGCCGCGCCGGGCCGTGGTGGACGGCCACGGCGAGCTCAGGCGCGAAGCGCTGCACCTCGCGCCGCCAGTTGCCCGCCACCGACGTCGGGCAGATGACCAGCGCCGGACCGCCGCCGGTCGCAGCATGCGCCGACAGGATGAGGACGATGGCCTGGAGCGTCTTGCCCAGGCCCATGTCGTCCGCCAGGAGGGCACCTAGGCCCCAGCGCCGCAGCTCGGCGAGCCATTCGAAGCCGCGCAGCTGGTACGGCCGCAGCTCGGCGTTCAATCCGCCGGGCAGCACGTGCGGCGCCGTCGGGCGATCATCGGCCAGCGCCGAAACCAGGTCGGCCAGCCAGCCGTCGCACGCGATGTCGGTCACCGGCACGCCGCCCGCCGCGCCGCCCGCGTCGCCGCCGGCCAGCGCCAAGCGCAACGCCTCGGCCGCGCCGCCGCCCGACGGGCGCGCCTCCCAGAAGCGCATCGCGGCATCGAGCGCATCGGGGTCCAGGACCACCCAGCGGCCCCGCAGCTGCACCAGCGGCGCCTTCAGCTCGGCCAGCGCCAGGAACTCGTCCTCGGTCAGCACGGCGTCGCCCACGGCCATCTGCCAGCGATACTCGGCCAGCTGGTCGAAGCCGAGCAGCCCGGTCTGCTCGGCCGGCGGCGCGCCGCGCGGCGATACACGCAGCCGGGCCGACAGCCGATGCCGCGGATCGGTCCACCACGGCGGCACGCGGATGCTGAAGCCGCTCTCGGCCAGGAGCGGCGCGGCATCACGCATGAACTGTAGCGCGTCGGCCGGCGCAAGATCGGCGCCGACCGGGCGCGCCGCGCTCAGGCTGCCGGCCAGCGGCGGGAACAAGCGCGCCGCGTAGCCGAGCCCGCGCAGCAGCACCGCCTCGTCGGGCTTCGCCCGGTCGCCGATCGTCGCCAGCGCCGCCGCGCCCGCGCCACGGCGGCGCGCCGCTGGGCCGTGCGACCAGACGGCGTCGGCGGGCAAGATCAAGCTCGGGTCGTCCGCCGCCTGCAGCTCGTACGCCAGATGCCACGGCAGCGCGCTGGCCGCGATCGCCGGACCGCCGCCGTCGCGCTCGGCAGGCGCCAGCCGGCGCTCCGCGGTGGTGCCCGCCTGCATACCGCGGCCGGCGCCTGCGTCGTCGCCATGCGCCGCCAAGCCCCCGTCGACGCGCAGGGGATCCAGCACCGGATCCGGCGCATCGAGCCGCAGCCCGATCCGCCAGGCGGCGTTCCCGCCGACGTGCAGCTGGGCGGTCCAGGCGGCGTGGGCGTTGGCAAACGTTCGGATGGCGAATGCCGGCCCGCGAACCCGTGCATCGGGGGTGCGCAGCGCGGTCAGCCAGGCTGACGCGACGTCGTCGCCGGCCGGTACGGGCGGCACCGCGGCACCCCAGGTTCGGAACGCCGCGTCCGTGGCGGCGGCGACGAAGGCGTGAACAGCGTCGGCCCGATCGGCCGGGCCGGCGGGGTGCGTTTGGGCCGCGCTGCCGCCACGCCCGCCGACAGGGTGCGCTCGGGCCGCGCTTAGGCCCTGCCCGTCGCCGGAGCCGTCGCGGTCGCCCCTGCCGCCGAGGACGCCTGCCGCGGGCAGCGCGTCGGCCAGGCGCGCCAGCCGCTGGCGGTCCGCCGCGCGGTCGAGCAGGGGTTGCCAGACGGCGTGGGCCCCGCCGCCATCATCCGGCCCTGCGAGCCCCGGCACGGCGCGGCCCTCGGCCAGCCAGCCGAGCGTCGCCAGCGCCGCGGCCGACCAGACGCGCACGTCGTCGCCGAGGACGACGGCCGGCGGCGGGCCGACGTCGGTGGCGGCGGTGGCCGGGGGGAGCGCGGATAGGACGTCGAGCGCGGCAAGGGCGTCGAGCTCGATCGCCGGCACGCGGAACGCGCGGAGGGCCGCCGTGGCACCCGGATCGGCGGGCGCGGCCCCGTCGTCGTGGGGCGTTGCACGCGCGGCACCGTCGTCGGAGGACGGTGCGAGCGCGGCGCAGCGAACCAGCGCTGGCGAAGGCAGCGGGGATGCGTGGAAGGCCGGCAGCACGAAGGTCGCTTCGATCGGCTTGGCGGCCACCGGCGCGGCCACCGGATCGATCGCCGTGGCCACGGCCCGCGCCACGTCGTCGGCCGAGCAGGCGAACGGGTGAGGCGCGAGGCGCGGCGGCCGGCCGGGGCGGCGCGGCGCGGGCGGACCCACGCGCTCAGCCCAGAGGAGCAGGGCCCCCGATGCGCCGGGGTCGCCGGCCGGCGAGAGTCGCCATGCGGCGTGGAGGACGATCCGTGGCATCGCGGCGCGCGTTTCGGCGGCGCGGGTCAGGCGGCACGCGCCGTCGTGCGACGGCAGGTTGCTGGGTGGATCGCCATGAGCGGGAGTTTAGCAGGCAAGGGCGGGCGGCGCCGCCCGGCATCATCCCGCCGCCGTCGCCTCCGCCCCAAGCGTACCCAACAACGAAGCGCCACACCTGTACTGGCCATCCTGGAAACCCTGCATCATCAGGGTCCTCATCGCCGTGGACGGGCTCGACTTCTCGGAAGGTCGGACGTCGCTTGCCTAGCGGAGCCAGCCACCAACCCGGCCACCCGCTGAACCTCCGCGCGAACCGCGGCCATGGGCCCGCCGAGGTCGACGGCCACCACCTGGACGAGCTTGTCGGCGTGGACGACGTGGTGGCGGGCCGGCTCGGCTTCGCCGGCGGCGTAGACGAGGAGGGCGCCGGGGAGGTCGGTGGCCACGGCGTAGGCCAGCACCTGGTAGACGTCGGCGTGTTTGACGCCGCCCTCGGCAAGGCGCTTGTACTTCACGTCGCCGACAAACACGGGGCGGCCGGCGTGCCACCAGCTGAGGTCGGGCCGGAGGGCGACGCGGCGGTCGACGTCCAGCCACAGGCGCTCGCCCTGGCGGAGTGCGCGCTCGGAGAGACCGAGCTGCTCCCGGAGCGCCCGGACGACGAACGCCTCGAAGACGACGCTGAGGTCGATGAGGCAGGCGCTGGCGCTCACCCGCCCGTCGCCTAGGTCCCACGACGTGGACTGCAGGATCAGCCGCGCCAGCTCGACGGCCGGGCGGTAGTGGGCGTTCAGGCGGTCGTAGGCCACGGCCGGCAGGTTGCGCGCGCCGTAGCGGACCTCGGTGACGCCGACCAGGGCCGCCTCGATCTCGCGCAGCAGCCGGCGCGCCTGGGCGGAGCGGAGCGGCAGCCGGTGCAGGCGCCACGCCGCGGCCAGGAGCAGGCGGTTGGCCTCGATGTCCACCGTGAAGTCGTCGTAGCGGACCTCGGCGGGGAGCATGCGGCCGTGGCGGCGGCGGATCTGGTCCTCGATCCGCAGCCGGCCGCGCACCAGCGGCAGCGCCTCCTCGACGGTGCGGTAGCCCTGGAGCACGCCGCGGCGCAGCGCGCGGCGCACGGCGCGGGCGTAGAACGGCACCAGGGCCTCGAGCAGGTCGCCGTCCTCGGGCAGCGACACCTCGTCGTCGCGCCACCAACGGCCGTCCATGGCGTACGACAGCAGGAAGAGGACGCGCGCCAGCGGCAGCTTGGGCGCGATGGCCAGCGTCAGGTCGCCCACGCGGACCACCCCGACGTGCGCGCCCGGCGTCAGGTCGAAGTGGCCGGGGCGCGCACGGGTGGGTTGGATCTGCAGCACGGCGCCGAGCCCGCGGAGGAGGTCGACCTCGTCGCGGCCGAGCGGCACGCCGAACTCGGGGCGATGCTCGCGGAGGTGGAGGGTGCGCATGCTGGGGGTGGTGCGGGTCGTCAGGCGGAAGCGGGAGCGGAAGGCGGTGCGGGAGCCGGGGCGGGGAGGTCGGCTGTGGCGCCCAGAGCGTGCGGGTCGTCGTCGGTCTGCCCCGAATCTGCGACGCCTGCCGAGCCATTGGCGGGCTCGCCGTCCGCGACGCGCTCGACAGGTTCGATAGGCTCACCGCTGGCGCCGATGGCCTGCTTGCGAAGGCGCGCCAGCTCGAACTCGGCAAGCCGCTCTTCCTCGCCCAGGAACTGCTCGGCCAGGAAGGGCAGCACGGAGTGCTCCCAGACGCGCTCGAGAACGACGTCGTCGAGATCGGCGCGCATGAAGTGGCTGGGGCCGATGGCCAGTTGCCGGTCGGGGAGCCGGTCGTTGACGGCGTCCACGAGGTCGGCGACGAATGCCATAGCCGGCCGCTCGCGCTTCAGATAGCGCCGCAGCAGCCCCTGGATCGGCGGCGCGTCGGGGAAGAACGGCACGAAGTGGAACCGGCGGCGCAGGGCGGCGTCGACGAGCGCGATGGAGCGGTCGGCGGAGTTCATCGTGCCGATGATGAACAGGTTGGGCGGCAGGCCGAAGCGTTCGCCCGGCGAGTACTGGAGCGCGATGTCCTCGCGGCGGTACTCCAGGAGGAAGTACAGCTCGCCGAACACCTTGGCGATGTTGGCGCGGTTGATCTCGTCGATGATGAGGACGTGGTGCGCGCTGGGGTTGCGGGCGGCGAGGCTGGCGATGCGGCGTAGCGGCCCGTGGGTGAGGCTGAAGCCGGGTTGGCCGTTGATCTCGGCCGGGCGGTAGCCCTCGACGAAGTCCTCGTAGGCGTAGGACGGGTGGAACTGGACCAGCGCGACGCGCTCCGGATTGCCGTCCGCGTAGAGCTCGGCCAGCTTGCGCGCCACGTACGTCTTACCAGTGCCGGGCGGGCCATAGAAGATGGCCTGGCGCTTGTCGCGCAGCAGCCAGTCGATGCGCTCGAGGTAGGTTGGGTCGAGTAGGAGGGTGGTGGCGAGGGCGGCAAGGGTGCGCGCGTCGTCCAACTCGACGACGCCGTCCGAAGTCGCTTCGTCATCTCCCCCGGCGCCGTTGACCGTGGCGGGAACCTTCCCAGCTTGCGCCGGCTTGCCCAAGTAGTCTGCAAACGCCTGCTGCTCTTCGGGCGTCCACGACTCGATTGCATCCCAACTGGTGACGCACCACACCACCGCCTGCCCGTCGAGCCGGTCGCGCAAAGACAGCCCGCGTTCCGTTGCCTGGGTGTCCAGCTCGTCCAGGAACGCCAGCGCGTGCTCGTAGACGGCGGCCTCGTCGGCGCCGTTCGGGGGCTTGGCGGCGCCGGTGAGCTTGTACGCGGTGTCGAACGCGGTGGCGCGGAAGGGCGGGTTGCGCTGGAGATCGTTGGCCAGGTTGAGGAACGCGGCGATGGTCAGGCGCGTGCCCGTGCCCTTGAGAACGGCTTCGGGCATGCGCGCGCAGAGCGCGCGGATGCGCTCGACGGCCGAGACGGAGTCGTCAACGTCCCAGATGGCATCGAGGGCCTGTCGGGCGGCATCGGGCTCGCTGGCTACCCAGCTCAGGAACTTGCTGTGTGTGATGTGGAACGTGAGGTTGTTGGGCGACCCGAAGCTGCGCCTCAGCTTCTCCTGCCAGTCGTCCGCGCCGGCCAGGAAGGCTTCCCGCGCCGCCTGGACCTTCTCGGCGACGACGAACTTGTAATCGCGCTCGTGCGCGTCGAACTCGGGGAACTCGTAGAAGCGCTTTGCCCAGTGCACGAACTGGTCCCAGCGGTTGGCGTCGGCCGGTTGCCACTCGTTGCGCACGGCGATGTCCCAGTAGTCGTAGCCGGCGCCGTGCTTCTCCTCCAGACGCCGCCGGATGGCCAGGAGCTGGCGATCGACGTTGACGTCGTCGCTGGGGTCGACGACGAGGGCGCGGTAGTGCTTGGCGATGCGCTCCTTCAACCTGCCCGACGTGATGCGCTCGAACGCGTCGGGATGCACCAGATGGAGCAGCGTCTCGCGCATTGACTGGGCGGCGTGCATCGGGATCTCGTAGGCGATCTGCCGAAACGCCCAGGGGTCGGACAGGGCCGTGGCGCGGACATCGTCGGAGAGCGCGCGCCAGTGGCGGGCGAACTCGATGAGGTACCAGAGCAGGAACGGGCGGTAGGTGTGGTAGGCCGTTCCCACGGTCGCGATGCCAGGATCGAGCGCCGCATCGAGGACTTCGGGAATGACCACCGGCACTGGCGACCAGGCCATGACGCGCTGGAGCAAGGCCCGCTTGGTCGCACCGTTGATGTTCAGCGGCACGAGGAGGTAGACGTAGAGGCACTCGGCGGCGAGCTGTTGGGTCTGCGGAGGCGCGCCAGCAAGCTGGCGTTGGAGCTTAACCTCGAAGCGATCCGAGCTCTCGTCGGGCTTCTGCACGAAGTACGCGTGGAGATCGTCGAGCACGGATGCGGACCAGATGGCCACGCCGGGCGTGAAGATCGAGTCCGGCGCGGCCAGCGCCCGGTCGACGAAGGCCTTGGCGGCGGCGTACGTGGGCGCGGCGGCGGGGTCGTGGTAGCGGGCCATGGGGTGTGGGCTCCGGGGGGCTCGATGAAGCGCGCGCAGATGGCCCGCGGTGCGGGGCTCCGCGCTGCAGGCACGGTACCGCAGCGATTGATGGGTGTCCAGAGGGCTGCGAACAGAGCGGAGCGACGTCACGGCACTGCGCAGCGCATGGACGGCCGCGGGCAATCGTGGCACCGTTCGCAATGGATCGTCGTGCCCAGACGATGGCTGAACGGCGGACGTCGAAACCGGCGGCGAAGGCGGGGGCATTGGATGGCAAGCACGATCCACACGTTCGTGATGAAGCGCGTGGATGCCGACGTGTTCGGGGAGGGATAAGGCTGCGCACGCTGGGATCTGATTTAACACACGCACCAGGAGCCCGGCCCATGTCCGACCCAACCACCGCCCCCCGCGACGCGATGCTCGCCGAGATCGAGGACGGCTACGACCGCCTCGTCGCGTTCCTGGACGCGCTCGACGAGGCGGCCCTGGACGGCCCTGTGGACGCCGCGGGCTGGACGGCGAAGGACCACGTCATCCATCTGGCCGTCTGGGCGCGGTCGATGGTCGCCGTCATCGAAGGCCGACCGCGGTGGGATGATATGGGCGTCGATCGCGTGCTCTGGCGGACCATCGCCGAGGGGTACGACGCCGTCAACGCCCACATCCAGCAGCTCAATCGCCATCTGAGCGTCGCCGAGGCGCGGCGCGCGCTGGAGGACGCGCACCGGGCGGTGGTCGACCGCGTGGCGACGATGTCGGTGGCCGAGCTGTCGTTCCCGTACAGCTACTACCAGCCGTGGGCGACCGGGCAGGACCAGCCGCTGTACGGGTACCTGCGCGGCAATACCGTCGAGCACTACGACGAGCATCGGGGATACATTGGGGCGATTGTGGAGGCGAGGTAGGAGCCCGCTGCCCGGTTTGGAGGCGAACGACCAGCGCCTTACAATTCGCCCCATCGAGTAAGACAATGGAGTCAGGCCATGCTCGCTCGCATGTCATCCAAGGGGCAGCTCGTCATCCCGAAGCACTTGCGCATGTCGCTCGGACTCGAAGCGGGCTCCATGATCGAGATCGTGGTCGAGGACGGCGTCCTCGTCCTGCGCCCGGTCGCCGCGCTATCCCCGCTCGATGCGCTGGTGGGCATGTTCGCCGACGGCCCCGACCTGATCGCCGAGCTCGAGGCCGAGCACAGCGCGGAGATCGAGCGTGACGCTCAACGTCGTCCTTGATGCCTGGGCACTGATGAGCATCGTCCGCCGCGAGCAGCCGGCCATGGGCCGCGTCTACGGGGTGCTCCGGGACGCCGAGGACGGCCGAGCCCAGGTGGCCATGTCGGTGATCAACGTGGGCGAGGTGTACTACCACGTCGCTCGCGCGTTCGGCATGGAGGACGGTGATCGGCTCCTGGCGTACGTCAGGCGCCTGGCGATTGCGATCCTGCCGGCGACGGACGAGCGCGTGATGGCCGCCGCGCGGATCAAGGCCAAGCATCGCGTGTCGTACGCCGATGCGTTTGCCGTAGCCGCCTCCGAGGAGTTGGGCGGCAGCGTGTGGACGGGCGACCCGGAGCTAATCGCGCTGGGCGACCTCTATCGGATCGAGGCGCTGCGGCGGGACGGCGCGACGTAACCGCGAGGGCAACGGATCGGCCCCCGGACGCGCGCGATCACCGTTGCGTCGGCCTGCGAGCCGTCATGCCTCGTCAGCAGGCAGCTCGGCGAGGCGGGTTGTCGGGTGGCCACGCCAACGGAGGATCGAAAAAGCGTGGGCCCTGCGCAGCATCAGCGCATCGGCCGCCTCGCGCAGTTCGCCCAGCTGCGCGCTACCACGCAGCGCTGCCGTGCGCCGAGCCTGTAGACCGGGCGGTGCAGACGGGATCGGCAGCAAAGCATCGACCACCCGACACGCTTGGCGCAGGCCATCGACGAGCCTATAACACCTCCGGCGGGCGCTTCTCTAGTCGGGCGAGATGTCTGTTGTGCTTGTCCAGGAGGGATCAAGGTTGTTGACCTACAAGGCGATCGCGCAGCCGGCATGAAGCGCCGGGACCTGCTGCGCAAGCTCCGGGAGAGCGGCTGCATGCTCGTCCGTGAAGGCGCAGAACACTCGATCTGGGAGAATCCTGCGAACGGTCGGCGCGCATCAACGTAGGCCCTCATGCCCAACCCCTACTGCGACACCCTCGGCATCGCCGTCCCTGACCTGGCGGCGGTCAAGCGCCATTCCGAGGCCAGCACCTTCGCGCTCTTCCTGGTGGCCCTGATGGCCGAGGGCGGGCCGCTGACGATCGCGCAGGCGGCCGAGCGACTCGTGGCGGTGGGCGTCGGCGCGCCGGCCGACGTTGAGCGCGCGCTGAAACGCTGCCGGCCAGGGCGGCCGCCCGTGTACCGCCACGGCGACCGCTACCACCTCGACCCCTTCGACAGCGAGGCCTCGATGTGGTGCTTCCGGCTGGGGCTGCGGCCCGCGCGCGGGCTGGCGGTGGCGCGGCCAGCATCGCCGGGTCGCCCCTCTTGATCTGCGGCCCGCGCGCGGGCTGGCGGTGGACCCCGCGCTGTCCGCGGAGGAGGCCGTCCGCGAACGCCAACGGCTGTCCGAGGAGCGCGAGCGGGCCGCGGGGCTGGCATTCGCCCGCATGCGCCGCGCCATCCTGCGCGGCTGGCCGCAGGACGTGCCGCGTGCGCTCGTCCTCCTGGACGTCGACACGGAGCAGGTGACGCGGTACGACGCTGGCGAGCTGGACGACGCCCGGGCGCGGCTGGATGCGTACGACGTGCTGGCCGGCCTGGAGATCCGTCCGCTGCTCGAGGGCCTCGGCCTCGGCCTCGGCGTCGCCGGGCGGCGGCTGCACGAGCTGCGCCCGGCGCAGGCGACCTTGGCGCGCGAAGGAGGCGGGCCGCCGATCGCGGTGACCCTGGCACGGCTGCTCAAGGGCTCCTGTGGCATCGCACGCACGTGGAAGAGCGACGCCGCGCTGGACGCGTTGGCGGCGCGTCACCCCTCGCGGCTGCTGGACGCCCTGGAGGCCGACGCGCGCGACCTGGCCGCGCTATACCGCTATGGGCGCCTTCACAACTGGGTGCGCTTCCGCTGGTACGGGTACGACGCTAGGATCCCCGCGCCGTGGGGCGACTGGGACGAGTGGACGGCGAATGCCTGGATCCGCGCGGCCGCGGAGGCGGGCCAGCCGCTGGAGGTCGTCGCGGAGCGCGCGGCGCCGGGCGGCGATCCGTGGGCGAACGCGCAGTGGTGCTCGGTCTACGATCCGCCCGGCTACCTCCCGGCGCTGGTGACGGCGCAGCGCTTGATCGTGCCCACCGAGGACGTGCAGCGGCTCCGCGCGGCGTGCCCCGGCGCCTGGCACGCGCCGCTGCCGGCGGAGGCGGCCGGGCCGTCCACGGCCGTGGACGAGGCGGGCGGCCGAGCGGAGCCCGAGGAGGCGCGCATCCTGCGCATCCGCGTCGAGCTCGACCTGCAGGGCGTGGCGCCGCCGGTGTGGCGGGTGATCGAGGTGCCGGCCGAGGCGAGCTTCTGGGCGCTGCACGTGGCCATCCAGGACGCCATGGGCTGGCTGGACTACCACCTGCACGCCTTCGAGGTGGCGGGTCCCTCGGGCGGGCTGCCGCTCGAGATCGGGATCCCGCTCGGCGAGCTCGCGGTGGACGACGTCGAGCCTCTGGCCGGATGGACGACGCCCGTGCTGCGCTACCTGAACCCCGAGCGGTCGCTCTGCGCATACAACTACGACTTCGGCGACGACTGGCGCCACCGCATCGACCTCGAGGCGATCGCCCCGCGCGACCCCGCGGCCACCTACCCGCGCTGCGTGGGCGGCGAGCGCGCCTGCCCGCCGGAGGACGTGGGCGGGCCGTGGGGCTTCGAGGCGTTCCTGGCCGCCATCGCCGACCCGGCACACGAGGAGCACGAGAGCTTCGTCGCCTGGTCCGGCGGCAGCTACGACCCGGCGGCCTTCGACCCGCACGCGGTGACGTTCGACGACCCCGGCGAGCGGTGGGTGGGGGCGTTCGGGGTGGGGTGAGGGCGGCGGTCCGGACCATCCGCACGCGCAGAGCGCAGGACCATCGGCGCGTAGAGAGACCAGCTCGTTGGTGCGGCGTCGGGCGTCGTGGGGGTCGCGGACGGCGTGGCGGTGCTGGGCGGGGGCGGCGGCTCTCTGGTCGCCGTGGTCGGGGTGACCGTCGCGGACGGCGTGGCCGTCGGCGAGCTCGGGTCGCCCGGTTGCCGCGCGCGACCGCTGTCGGGGTCGATCATGAGGCCCGAGACGTCGACCACCTCGAAGTCCGCGCCGCGGAGGCGGCGCAGCTCGCGGAGGCGGTCGTCGTCCCAGCGGGGGTCGGGGGCGCCGGAGATGAACCAGTTGGAGCCGTTGTCGGCCAGAACGATTCCATACGCCTTGAACGCCTGCAGGATCACGCGGACCTCCGGGCTGAAGCCGCTCAGGTCGACGTCGGCCTTCAGGCGGAGGCGCGCGCCCATGGGCGGCACGTCCGGGTCGACGATGCGGCTGGCGAAGTGCCGCGCGGGCCAGAGGTATGCGCGCTGCGTGCGCTCCGCGGTGAAGCGGATGGCGTGGCGGATGGCGCCGGCGGCCACCTCGTCGTAGCGCGCCAGGCCGGGCAGGATGGGCAGGCCGGCGGCGTCCGCGCTGGTCCAGCCATCCGGGCGCAGCCCTGAGCTCCGGAGGTCGAAGACCGCGCCCGAGCCGGCGCGCCAGCCATCCCCTTCGGGGTACGTCGACCACGTCTCCCACAAGCGGCAGCCGTCCCGGTCGACGACCAGGATGTGGCGGTCCCCATCGCTGTGCGCGCCGCCTTCGATGGGCGCGTCGGGTGGGATGGGGTATGGCCCGGGGTCGCTCTCGTCCGCGTACTCAAAGCGCACCGGCACGCGGGGCTGGGTCCCCGGCACGACGATGTACGGAATGCCGATCGGCCCGCCGTTCCACGTCCCCGACCCGAAGTCCGCGTGCAGGGTGACGCCATCGCCGATGCTGCGGATCCACACCGCCGAGCGCACGTGAACGGGCAGCGCGTCGACGCGCGTGTTCCAGATGTCGTCGGCGGGCAGCATCGGGCAGCCGGCCAGGGTGGGGCCGTCCGGCTGGGCAAGGGCGACGCTGGGGCCAGCAGCCGGCCGGCCGGCGAGGACGGTGAGGGCGGCCAGGGCGAAGGCCACGACGAGGGTCGGCCCGGCGCGCGCCATCGACGTCGTTCGTCCGAAGGCGGCTCCAGGCCGGCGCCGCACACGCCGAGCCATGCTAATCGACCGTGCCGCCCAAGCGATCGCGGAACGCCATGATCTGCGCGCTGTGCTCGCGCTTGTGCCCGTAGAACGCATAGACCAGGAAGTCCTCGAGGTCGTACGCCTCGCCGTACCAGGTCAGGATGCCGGCGCGGCGCACGTCGTCCTCGGTCAGGCGCGCGACGCGCTCCCGCGCCGCGGCGCACGCCGACTCGTACTCAGCGAGCACTGCGGCGGGCGTCAAGGCGGCGCGGCGACGGACCTCGTCGTCGTTGAAGGCGTCGCCGTGCGCCAGCATGTGGTCGAGGGTGGGCGTCGGTCCTTCGCCGGCGATGGACTTGAGCACGTCGATCAGCATCTGCTCGTAGGAGGCCAGGTGGGCGACGATGTCCTTGACGGACCACGCCCCGCACGCGCCCGGCTCGAGCCAGGCCGCTTCGGGAAGGCCCTCGTGAGAGGCCATGAAGGTGGCATGCCCGTACTTGAGGACGTCGTTGGCGTGCACGGCTGATCGCTCCCTTGGATGGTCGCGGGTCGGGATGGCCTGCCTGCGCCAAGGCGGGGTCGGTGGGCAGAGGTCGCGGCGGGCGTCCGGTCGATCGGACTGCGCCGTACGGTGGCACCCGAGGATCGCGTTGTCAATCCCCCTCCCGCAATGCCACCGATAGATACACGGTCGCCACTCCCCGAGTCTCGCCCTGCAACGTGGCGCGCGCGGTGTCGTCTCGCGTGGTCGGCGTCGGCGTCGGGGTGGCTGTCGACGACCCCGGGGCACTTGGCGTGCTCGTGGCGCTGGCGGTCGATGCGTTCAGGACCGCGTGCCCAAACGCCGCGCCGTAGCTGTCGACCTTGATCCAGTAGGTGGTGCCGCCGCTCAGGAACGTGACGATGCGAGACCACGTGCCGCCCTCCGTGTCGTCGCTGCACGCCAGGCCATCCAGCGGATGGCCGCTGCCCGTCCAGAGCGAGAGCATGGTGTCGAAGTTCGATCCGGCCGTGTCGAACGAGTAGTCGCCGTCAGTCGGCGCCGTGAACCGATACCAGACGCTGCGGCCGACGCCGCAGGCCACGAGCTCGTTCGGTTCCGCGGTGGCCGCATCGATGTCGGCGCCGGCCGTGAACGGCAGCGCGTCGATCGCGACGGCCTGGGCCAGATCATCGTTTGCGGGGGGCGACGGCGGGGGCTCAATCCGCAGCACGGCGGCCTCGCTGGTGGGCGAAACGCCCGCGACGCGCACGAAGTAGGCCGTGCCCGCGTCCATGGGAACGACCAGCGAGCTGCCAAACGCGCAGTCGATCTCCGCCAACGGATGATCGGTGCCGGTCCAGACCGAGAGCTCGAGCCCGTAGGTGGCGGCCGTCGCCGAGATCTTGGCCTGGATATCGGTGGCATGGAGCACGCGCCACCACACCGTGCCTTCACCCGATCCGCACGATGAACGGAGCTCGTCGCGTTCGAGGGTTGCACCCGTCAGGTTGTTGGTGGACTGGAACGGCAGGGTGGTCACCGACATCGCGTTGGCCAGGTCATCGTTAGCGGCCGCCGGCAACGCGGGCGGCCCCGCCGCGATCCGGAGCGTCAGGCGATGCACCGTCGCGCCGTAGGTCGGCCCCTCGACCCGAACGTAGTAGGTCGAGCCCCGGACCGTCGCCACGCTGAGCGTCGATTCCCCCGGGACGGGCGAGGTGTCCTGTTGACACCCCACTTCGCTCAGCGGGTGGCGTGTCCCGCGCCACACCGAGATGAGCGTGGCCTGGTCCGCGTCGTCGGCATACAAGGTAAGCGTCGCATCGTCCGGAGCGACGTAGCGGAACCAGGCGCCCCGCAGGTTGCCCGCGTAGCAGGAGCTGGCCGCTTCGCCCGCCTCGATCGTGGCCCCGCCGATATCGACGGCCGCGTCGAACGGCAGCGCTGTCACAGCAGCGGCGTTGGCCAGGTGGTCGTTGGGGGGCGGGGCGGCCAGCGCCTCGACCGCCAGCGCCATGTCCCCACCAAGGCCGCGCGACTCGACCTTGATGTAGACCGTGCGCTGCGAGACGACGCGCAGGTAGAACGCGCCGCTGCCGTCCGACTGAGGCGACTGGTCATCGCGACAGGCGACCTCTTGGAGCGGGTGGTCCTGGTCGATCCAGGCCGACAGGACCGCGCTGCGCTGGCTGCCGATCGTGCTCAGGCGGAGGGTCATCGCTCGGTCAGGCGTGAGGCGATACCAGACGCCGCGGCCGGCGCCGATCCCGCATGCCGAAGCTGCCTCGCCCGACTCCGAGGTGGCTTCACGCGTGTTGACGACGGTTTCGAACGGCAGCGCGCCGATGCTCGCGGCGCTGGCCAGATCGTCGTTCGACGGCGCGCGCAGCGTGGCTGCGCGGCTCGAGTTCGCGCTGGGTGCGAACACCGCCAGCGCGATGCCGGCGCAGAGCGCCATGCGGATCGCCGTGGAGCCAAACGCGCCGCGTCCTGGCTGGCGCCGGAGCGGAAGGGAGACGGAACGGGTCGCTTGGACGTGGGTCATGGGTGGGTCCTCCTTCAGCGGGATGATGGGGCCGCTCGTCGCGAGCGGCTTCGACGTGGGATGCGCTCTGGGCATGGCTCATGGTGCACGCAGTGGCCTCGGCGGCTGGACGTGCGATGTGGCCCGAGCATTGCATCCTGGCTGAAGGATCCCTGGTGGGCGTTCCCAAAGCGTTCCGAACCGTCCTGGTGACCGACGACGTCCGCAACCGGCACCAGCATCCGTGCCCCGCCGTCCTGCTTGATTCCCTCGATGCGCTGAGTCGTGTGTGATGCTGGTCGTCGACGGCGTGCTTCGTGACGCCGGCGAGGCGCTTGGGCCGAGAAGGCGCTCACGACGCAGGCGGGTGCCACTGCCACGCGATCCAGAGCGTCCGCGCCTCGACGACGTACTCGTTGTTGAGTCGAAGCGCGATCACCGTTGAGTCGGCCTGCGAGCAGTCATTCCTCGTCAGCAGGCAGCTCGCCGAGGCTGGTTGTCGGGTGGCCACGCCAACGGAGGATCGACCACCCGACAGGCTTGGCGCAGGCCATCGACGAGCCTATAACACCTCTGGTGGGCGCTTCTCTATTCGGGGGTGTTGTCCGTTGGGCTGGTCCAGGAGGGATCAAAGTTGTTGACCTACAAGGCGATCTACCGGTTCAACGACGGTGGCGTCCACGGTGAGGTGTTGGACTTTCCGGGCACGATCACCTGCGCCGCCGACCTGGCCGAGGCGCGACGCCTGTTGGCCAGCGCGCTCGTGGACATGGCCGAGACCAGCTTGGCCCTTGGCGAGCCGCTGCCGCGCCCCGATCCCTCCGCCTCGGACTCGAGCGCCGATATCGAGGAGCCGATCCACTTGCTCCTGACAGCTGCATCCCACGTGGTGACCATCGCACAGCCGGCATGAAGCGCCGGGACCTGCTGCGCAAGCTCCGGGAGAGCGGCTGCATGCTCGTCCGTGAAGGCGCAGAACACTCGATCTGGGAGAATCCCGCGAACGGTCGGCGCGCATCGGTCCCTCGGCATCGCGAGGTCGCCGAGTTCACGGCGGTGCGCATCCTCGATCAGCTTGGTGCAGAGGGGCAGGCCGGCAACCGCCCGCCGTCTCCGTGAGCCGCGTGAAACGGATTGACGTGGCTGCGGCGTGAGGTTCCTGGTCGATGCGCAGCTCTTCCCAGACGCCTGGCGACGTGGCTGAAGCAGCTCGGGCATCGGGCGCTCCGCATCTCAAGGATGGTCCTCATCCTCCAGCGTCGCAGCCCACGCCTCCAATCCGACGGCTGACAGGTCGTCTTCCCCAAGTTCCTCGGCGAGGCGATGCCACTCAGGATCCCACCGGCTGGGATACTTGTCGGCGTGCTGTGTGCAGCTCGTTCCCACGCTGGGTCGAGCACGCCGACGCCACGTTAAGATGTTGTCCGGGACCGTATACCGTAGGCGTACGATCGAGGACGCTATGGAGAATCTGACCGAGCGGTTCGAGGTCCGCGTGGGCATCAGCACCATGCGAAGGCTGCGCGATACCGTCGCGCGCCGCGGAGTGTTCGTGGGGCAGATGGTGCGACAGGCGTTGAGTCGCGAGCTGGACGAGGAACACGAGGATCGCCGACAGGCGGCGGAGGCGCTGTTCGCCGCCGGCGATGGGCCGCTACCTGGCGCGGCCATTCCAGGTGCGGAACTACACGAGATCCCGGGAGCCGGGCGCTTCCTGGCGTTCGAGCGGTGGCCGGAGATCCTTGCAAGGGTGGTGGGCGCTGCCGGCCGATAACCGCCTCGCGTGAAGGAGCGCGTTGGACCTGCCTTGCCGGCGGCGCATACTTCGTGGGACCGGCCCGTCGATCGATAGCAGCAAGGAAGCGCGACATGTCGAAGCTTGACCGGATCACCGTCGATCCGCTCGTCATGGGAAGCAGGGCCTGCATTCGCGGGCTGCGCGTCACGGTATCGCTCATGGTTCGACCATGACCATTCTAGGGAGCGCCGCCCCATGGACCCACGCCTGTCCCGCATCACCATCGATCCGGAGATCTGCCACGGAAAGCCCTGCATCCGCGGGCTGCGCTATCCCGTCGAGCTGATCCTGGAGTTGCTGTCCTCGGGGATGACCATGGACGCTATCCTGACTGACTATCCCGACCTGGAGCGCGATGACATCCTGGCCGTCCTAGCGTTCGCAGCGAAGCTGAGCCACGTAAAGCGGATTGGCCTGGCGGCGGCGTGAGGTTCCTGGTCGATGCGCAGCTGCCCAGAAGATTGGCGACGTAGCTGACGCAGCGCGGTCACGACGCCAAGCACACGCTGGATCTGGAGGGTGGCAACAGAACGCCTGACCGCATCGTCGTCGCGGTGGCGGACGAAGAAGAACGCACCATCATCACGAAGGACACGGACTTGCTGATCGTTCGCGAGGGTTGATCAACGCGAGGTCGGCGCGCGTTTGACCGCATTGCACCAAAGCGACAAGGTGGTCGTGCCGCCGGGTCCGGTGCTGGCCGCTTTGGCCACCGAACAGCGTTCCTTGGAACAATCAAGAAAGCGATCAAATTCGACATGACACGACGCTACTTCACACACTACTGGCGCAATGACACTTGGGACGTCGGGCGGGAGAACGGGCATGAAGGCACCCACAACGAACACACTGCCGGCAACGACTTCCGCAGCAAGGGTGTCAAGCGCGGCGATCAGATCTACGTCGTCACGATTCGGAGCGGAAGGCTATACTTAAATTCTCGCGGCACCGTAGACCTCGTAACGAATCACAGGGATGCAGCGCGCAGGCTGGGAACGCATCCAGAGCTGTTGTGGGCCGCCAGAGATCACGTGCTGATGCGGAAGGATGACGCTTCGATCATGATGTTCGATCGTACGGTCCCGATCGATCGGGTTCGGAAATTGGAGATGCTTCGTGTCAATGGCCCTCGTGCGTTGAAGTTCATCGATGACTCGCGGCTGGACCAGCAATCGCTTCGCGGGGTGTGCGAGTTGACTCCGGCCTCAGCAGCCATTCTGGACAGTATTGTCGCCAATCCACCAGCGTCGTCTCAAGCGGCCGTGGCCGTTCTTCGCAAGGAGCGGGCGTTCGAAGTAGCGGTAGTTGAACCGCTTATTGGGCGCTGGAACTTCACATTCAAGGGACAGCACAAGCATTTCTTTCGGAGAGGAACTCAGTCCTCACATATGATCATCGATCATCTGGTATCGGATCCCACAGGTCCGCTGACACTGTTCGAGAACAAGGCGCGCATTCACTCGCCATCCGAACTCAGCAAGGCCGAAGAGCAGGCGCGCTCCTATGCACACGAACTCAGCGTTACATCGTTCATCGTGGCGGCACCCGAGGGGCTTTGGCTCTACTCGCTCTGGCAGGGTGAGGCGAAGCTCGTTCATAAGGTAGCACCGCTGGCTCGCCTTGTCGACGACGAGCAACGGCTGCGGGAGCGCTTGCTAGCGATCCGCAACACCTTCAAGATCGCCAGGCCGTCGCACGATTGAGTCCCGTGCCCTTACGCGCCCTGCCGCACCGACGGCGGCAGCCTGTGTGCTACTGGGCGCGCCTGGGCAACTTCAGCCGCGCGGACATCGACGACATCCTGGCCAACGACAACGATGGAGGCCCGACAATCGTCGACAGCACCCCGACGGACCACGGGTTCACGTCGACGCGGTGCGGGGGTTGGGCGAAGGTGGAGTGAGCGGAGCACGAGGCGCCCGGCGGCGATCCGTGGGCGAACGCGCAGTGGTGCTCGGTCTACAACTCGCCCGGCTACCGTCCGGCCCTGGTGACGGCGCAGCGCCAGATCCTGCCCGCCGAGGACGTGCAGCGGCTCCGCGTCGCCAGCCCTGGCGCCTGGCACACGCCGTTGCCGGCGGAGGCGGCCGGCCCGTCCACGGCGGTGGTAGAACCGGGTGGCGACGAGCCGGGGGCGGGGGAAGCGCGCATCCTCCGCATCCGCGTCGAGCTCGACCTGGAGGGCGAGGCACCGCCGGTATGGCGGGTGATCGAGGTGCCGGCCGACGCGAACTTCTGGGCGCTGCACGTGGCCATCCAGGACGCCATGGGCTGGCTGGACTACCACCTGCACGCCTTCGAGGTGGCAGGCCCGTCGGGCGCTCAGCCGTTCTAGATCGGGATACCGCTCGGCGAGTTCGCGGTGGACGACATCGAGCCGCTGGCCCGATGGACGACGCCCGTGCTGCGCTACCTGAACCCCGAGCGGTCGCTCTGCGCGTACAACTACGGCTTCGGCGACGACTGGCGCCACCGAATCGACCTCGAGGCGATCGCCCCGCGCGACCCTGCCGCAATCTACCCGCGCTGCGTCGACGGCGCGCGCGCCTGCCCGCCGGAGGACGTCGGCGGGCCGCGGGGCTTCAAGGAATTCCTGGCCGTCATCGCCAACCCGACGCACCCGGAGCACGAGTACTTCGTCACCTGGTCCGGCGGCCGCTTCGACCCGGCGGCCTTCGACCTGGGCGCGGTGGGTGGGGGCGTTTGGGGTGAGATGAGTGAGGCGACGGTAACAGCACTACCGAGGCTTCACAATCCCTGGGGCCGCGGGCGTCCCGCCTGCATCTGGTGCGATGCTCGAAGATGCGGGCTGGACGCAGCCTATTGCGCCGCTGCCCCTCCCACCGCCAGCACCTGCAGGCTCCGCAGATCCGCCTCATGCTGCGCCACCGCCCGCTTGTACGTGTCGCGCGTCTTCGTACAAACCAGCGTGAAGGGCCGGCCCTCGCGCTCCGTGACGTGGGTCATGTCCAGCTTGAGGGCGGAGATCTGCTGGTGGAGGTGGCGCCGCCGCTCCTTGCCCGCCTTGAAGCGGTGGACGTGCGCCTCCCTGTCGCGGGCGAACGCCGCGAGCTCGAGACAGTCCGCGCAGGCGTGGCGGAGATCGACGTCCTGGTGCCAATCGGTGGGTTCGGTTGGCCGGGATGCCGTCGCTGCGCGGAGCTCGGCGACGACGTGCTGGCGGAGGCGGCGGGCGGCGGGATCGGCATCCAGGGTGGCATCCTTGGCGTGGAGCGCCAGCGCCGCCGGGACGAGCACGTCGCGGAGGTCGTAGCGCTCCGGATCGGCGAGCGCGCGGTCGACGAAGCCGGCAAAGAGGTCGAGCCGGTCGATCGCCCGGAGGGCGATGGTCGTCGGCGCGAGCACATCGCGTCGCTCGAGCACGGGTCGGTTGCGCCAGTCCGTCGGTGAGCGATCGTCCAGGGCGGCCGCCACGCGCGCGAACGCCTCCATCATCGCGCTGCAGACTGAGCGGCGTGGCTCGGTCATGGGTCCGTCGGCAACGCACAGTTCTTCGAGCAGGGCGACCAGGCCCGCGACCTCCGGGAAGCGGTCGGGCTCCGCTTGGGCCGCCACCATCTCGACCAGGGGATCTTGGCATGACGTCCAGCCGAGGCGATTGCACAGCGCCAAGAGCCCCGTCGCCGTCTGGGCATTCACCGCATCGACCACGGTCTGGCGGATGAAGCGCCCCGCGAGCTCGGCGTCGGTGAGGTGGGCCAGAGAGTCGAGCATTTGGATGACGACCGCGTCGTCCGTGCGGCTGGTGTAGACCAGCCGGCGTCCCCATTGGTCCAGGATGGCGGTCGCAAAGCGCAGGAGCTCTGGGTCGGCCGACGGGTCGTCGCTGCTCTCGATCATCGCGGCGAGCGCCGGCACCGCAAAGGCCGGGCCTTCGCGTGCCAGGAGGTCGACGTAGTTCGAGCGCGGCCACAGAACGACCACGGCTTGCCGGTACCAGCGCTCGACCGAGATCCCCTCGTTGCCGGTCGGGCCCTGCACCGACTGTTCGTACGACAGCTCCCGCTTCGGGTCCCGGACGAGCTCGTCGGGGCTCAGCTCCATGCGGCTGAGGTCGCGCGGCCGGCCGTCCACGGCCACCCAATGCTCCAAGCCCCACGACTCCTCGTAGACCTCCGCGATCTCTACCCCTTCGAGATCTTCGTCATCGACGTCCAGATCATCCCAATCGCCGGACCACCCGCCCCACCACCCGCGGCGCCCACGGCCTCTCGAAGCGCGGCCATAGAGGCTGTCCTCTTCGGCCTCGCCGACCTGGTAGTGCGTCATGAGCGCGAGGCTGCACTCGTAGTCGCGCTCGGCAGCGGCCTGGGCGAGCGCATGGAAGCGCGGGCGATCTGCGCCCTTCAGCCGCGACGGCGCGAGACCCGCCTCGCTGTACTCGTGCTGGAGACCGATCGCCACGCGCTCCATCGCCTCGTCCTCGAAGAGCCGCGCCAGGGCCGCCGAGACCGCGGCCGTCTGCTTCGAGTACTCGGGCGCCGCGACCGACGCCTTGGCGTTGGCCAGGAGCAGGTTGTAGACGAGGGCGACGCGGAACCCGTCCTTCAAGGGCTCGATCTCGTGTTCGCAATCGGTGTAGAAGGCCGCGTATTGGAGCATGTACGAGCTCGTCTGGCCGTCCAGATCGAACGCCTTCTCCGCGCCGGCGTGCCGCACGACCAGCCGCCCACCCGCGTGGCGCGACGGGAGGTACACCACGAGCGTGGCGAACATCCCGTCTTCCTTTTCGGAATCCTTGTGCGCCGCGAAGTGGCTGCCCGTCTCGTAGACCAGGAGCTTGTACAGCCGGGCCTGGATCGGCCGCCGAATGGCAAACGCTTCCTTGACGGTTCGAACGACCGAGGTGACGAGGCCCTTCCACTTCGGGTTGCCAAAGGCGACGCGCTCCGGTCCGATCTGCCACACGGAGCGCACGGCCGGGTCGACAACCGTCTCCTCGCCCCGCCCGAACGGCGCCCGCTCAGCGACACCGATCAAGGCGCGCGCGTCGTCCGGGGCCACCGGCAACCCGATCTCGCCAACCCCTTCGACGCGCAGGCCGGGCAGGACGAGGTCGAGCGAGCCCGAGACGGCGAACTCATGCGCTTCGCCGATGGCGTGCAGGGCGTTGAGGAGGGCGGATTTGGCGGCGTTCGTCGACATGGGGGGCTCCGGGAGGGTTGGGTGTGCGGGAAAACGGGATGACATCGAAGCGCGGCTCCCACGTCGAATCCACGCTGGCTGGTACCCACTTGGTTTGTGGGAACGTCAGCATGCTGTCCTGTCCAAGATGGCTTGCCGTTCTGGCGCAAACCATGTGTGTTCTTGGCGCGATTTGCCTGTCGCTTCTTTGCCGAAACCTCATGTGGTTGCGACGCGGTCGGCCCGCATCGGTTGGTTGGAGCGCCTGGGGACGGGCGCCGCACACGCCGAGCCATACTACTGGGCGGTGCCGCCCAAGCGATCGCGGAACGCCAGGATCTGCGCGCTGTGCTCGCGCTTGTGTCCGTAGAAGGCATAGACCAAGAAGTCCTCGAGGTCGTAGGCTTCGCCGTACCAGGTCAGGATGCCGGCGCGGCGCACGTCGTCCTCGGTCAAGCGCGCGACGCGCTCCCGCGCCGCGGCGCACGCCGACTCGTACTCAGCGAGCACTGCGGCGGGCGTCAAGGCGGCGCGGCGACGGACCTCGTCGTCGTTGAAGGCGTCGCCGTGCGCCAGCATGTGGTCCAGGGTGGGCGTCGGCCCTTCGCCGGCGATGGACTTGAGCACGTCGATCAGCATCTGCTCGTAGGAGGCCAGGTGG